>Ga0137394_10000632_pt1 | contig 24486 bp, 37 predicted proteins | sample czobulk116metaG_FD_108278 | JGI IMG/M metagenome (GOLD analysis project Ga0137394, IMG submission 108278) | Vadose zone soil microbial communities from Angelo Coast Range Reserve, California, USA - czobulk1.16 metaG | ecosystem: Environmental > Terrestrial > Soil > Vadose zone | place: USA...
AAAAAAAAAAATAATAAATTACGAGGTTTATCATATTTTTTACCCCCCCCCCGGCACCACCAGCCAACAAAAAAAAAAAAAGAAAAGGGGCGGGGGGGGGGGGGGGGGGGGGGGGGGGGGGGGGGGGGGGGGTTACCGACTAACCCGTGTCTCGTAATACCGCCTCACGTCTTCTCTTACGGAATCCAAGTCTCCCTTGATGAGGCCCGGAAGGTAGTCGTCGACCCCGGTCGTCGTCGTACTTCTTCGCGGCTGGATGAGCCAATCGATTAGACCGGCGATCCACTCCCACATCGGACAATCGACGGGAGTGGTGGCGGCGGTGACGGTAGTGGTGGTGGTGGCGGTGGCGGCGTCGTCTCTGCCACTCAGTAGCAGGTCGTGGAGACGATTCGCGCCACCATCTGCGCAACAGTGCCAGTCCGAGGCGTTCCAGAGACGGCGCAGGAGCGGCTTGGAAAACGGCTGGTTGAGGATGATGAGCGCCGACCTGAATCCCAGGGCATCGTTGTCTTTGTTGACACGAGGTTGGAGGAAGGGAAGAGACCAGTGAGTTATCGCTGGAGAGGACATCAAGGTGTGTATCCGGATTGTGGTCAGCGAGCGTAGCACGTCGGGTGTGCTCGGACGTCATATATGTCGCCGCAGCAAACGAAAAAAGGAAAAGCTATGTCTAGTATTCACGCTGTATCGTGCAGAATATGATATATTGGGGATCGATAGCGGAGATCTACGCAAAACAACTAATCAAGAACACAGTAAATTAACAAGATGTACATCAGGATAATGCAGAAGCACGGTGGGGAAGTCTTTCATTACCCGAGAAGTGAGGTATCAACGTTATATCAACTCTGGTTCTTTCTCCACGTTGAGAAACTGAGCGCCCCAATAACGCCGACAACAAGTAAGGCGGTCCCAGCACCGACCAGACCTGGTACGTACAGGTACCATGCACCGTCCAAGTCATCTGTCCTGCGCGCTCTTTGCGGAACTGCAACCACCTGTTTGCCTTGTATCCCCTCTCGCTGGGTGTGTCGTCGACGAGGTTGATTGGTCTGGTTGGCATCCGATGACGGACCACTTAGGTCAACGGATGGCATCCGTAGCCCTAGCTCTGTCACTTCGTCGTCATCAGCCGATCCCTCATCTTCTGCTGGGAGGGCAGGAACTTCGAGGGTTGGACAAAGCAGACGGGCCCGGTCGAAGTAGCGGCGAGCGGCTTCTCGATCGCGCTTCCACGCAGCAGTACTTCCTCCCTCAGAAGAAGTATGGAAGTGCTGAGACTGTGATGGGAGGCGGATGGAAGACAACGACGAATACGAGCTTGTGAGAAGCATGGAGGCTGCGCCTTCCAAGTGAAGAAGACCAGCTTCTAAGTAGAGCTGGGCGAGGCCTGAGGCCCCACCCAGGGACTGTATATAATAAACTGTTTGACTTTGTTCGGTGACATCCTCCGACGGCGTAGGGAGAGGGTCGGGGAGAGAATGAAGGGGAACATAGTGGCTGGCGAGCCGCATGGTTGCAGACGGGAGGTGTGTCTGGAGCCACGCTCGCCTGCAGTGGAATATCAGAAAATCTACCAGGTAGCCAGGAGAAAGATACTCACGCAAAGTATTCAAAGGCCTTGTCGTAATCCTTCCTAATATCGAATAATTCTAATGCGATCAGTGTGAGGCTCGTCGGATCCATATTAAAGGATGATTCTGCCTCTGGAGATGAAGCCATGGAATTTGGAGGGCATGGGGAGAGTGTTTCCGATACGGGCCCAACGATGAGTGAGGGCCAAATGATCGAATCGGATTTTTCCAGGTGTATGGTCAACAGTCGTCCCGGGCCTGACGCGTTGAGCGACTCGACAGATGATAGTGGTGAGGCTATGGTGTGTGCGAAATGCAGCGGCGATCCAGTACGTGATCTATGGTGTTTACGACGACGAGAGCGAGGTATGGTAGTGAACCCGGTACGTTCATCCGCAGAGGATATAGGCGACGACAATCCGGGTGATGAGGCATGAAAGTCCTCGGTGTCGGAGGTAGGTCCACTCGCAAGGGAAGCTGCAAAACTGCTCGATATTTCGGGTTCGGAGACTAATGCGTACGAGGAGCGGGTAGACGTTGTGGACGTTGTGGACGTGGTACGGTCACGGAGTGAGAGTGAAGAGCCCCGTGGCTCAAGTTGCCACATGGAACCCGCCTTGTCCACATTTCCGTAGAGGCGGCCCTTGGAATGGACTGATATAGTATCCTCAACAGGAGGCCATTTTTTAACGAACATACCTTGATAAGCGGGGGTTGACCCCGGACTCCAGCAACAAGGACATCCGGCTCCATAATTACCTGTTAATATGTGTCAAAACTAGCCAATCCCCGTGCCGGAAACGTGCTAACATGGACTTCATCCTCTTTGGTGCTATAAGGGACAATGAGGAGGATGGTGGCCTGGGTTTAGGTGAGTATTCGAGCGGGATAGAAACCAGGAAGAGTAGACGCATTGTACGTACCTGGTCATGCGACTGGTGCATATGTCTACGTAGTCAATGAATGAGGAAACGTTGTTAGTTCTGGGAACTCAACTTGGTGCCAGGAGTATGTAGAACTGTGAGATTCGGGCGACCTATTCATGTTTACGGCCAATGTACTGAGGAGAAGTGAGCGTAGGTGTTGGGGGTGAGGCCAGTGACCTTTGTGGCCACATTTCGGTTATTATGTAATGAAATTATGCTCGCGTCGAGTGACTCGAGCTAAGCAAAACACCCGAGGACGACAAGACCAAAAAAAAAAAGGACGCTACTGTAGCGCCTTGCTGGGGGTTAAGCGAGACTGAAACGTTTGACTCGATTGTGATAGCCGATACTGTGGCTGGCTTCAAGTTGTGGTGGCGGAACAGTTGACTTGTCGAGCTAGTGGCATCTTAAGCGAGCCATCCCGGGAACGTCGCCGTTCCATAACTCTCTAAACGCGGGTTTCATGTGGGCTTTTTTTAACCTAGGAATGTGTGACCTATCCCTGTTCGCTATCCATACATAACCTCTAGCCGTCTTCTCAGTCGCCGCAGCCGCCATATCCTGCTTCTGCGCTCACCGTGCCAGGATGTCTCCCAATGTATCACTCGCAGACAATGCCCTCTTTTATCAATCCGTTCATTCCACTCCACCTAGACGACCAAGCGCTGGCGTTTCTCGTCGCGACTCCCTAACCCTGCCCACTCTTTCGAGAATGCAAACCGAGTCTTCCACCACGACTGTTTGCCCCAGTTCCTACCATGGTGCGGGCGGCGACACATCTTCTTCCTGGCCGTGGCACAGACCCGCTATTGATTCCGATGATCGAGAGAAGTTGGTTACACATGAAAGGCGCGGCCTAGCGAAAGTATCTATGAAATTTTGGGAAGGGTGGAAACTAGTGCTTTTCGGTTCTTGTGGGTCGATGGCATTTTTCATCAGACATGATTTCTAACGTCCCTCAGGGTTTAACGTCCTCCTCTTCTTTCTTCCAGCTTCCGTGAGTGAGCGTGAACGGGCGCGAACTCTGAAGCCTTCTCGTTACTGATTGGTTCGTAGTGGATCATTGATGAGCTATCGGAGAACGCTCACAAGGACGCCCACACTGTTGTCTTCGCTTGTGCGTACTCTCATTGACCATCTTTGTTCGGTATCCACAAACCAAGGCAATTCGTAGTCTGCATTCTGTCCATGATACCGCTTGTTAAGGTGTGCACTTTTCTCTGTCCGTCGCTGGCCGCTCACAAATAGCTGCCAATTTTATAGCTCCATGATCTCGCAATCCATGAGTTGGCTATTCGCTTGGGAGGCTCTAAGGCTGGCCTCCTCAACGCTAGCTTGGTCCGTCTTCCCAAGGATGTCCGTAATGTTGGCTGATCTGTTTTCCCAGAGTAACATGTGAGCGTCGTTCTCTACCACCAACGTCATATCTGATTATCACGAAGAGTGGAAATGGTGATAGCGGTACGCCGTCATACAGCCAGTCTTTCATCTGTGATGGCAAACCCACCTTTCATAGGGCACGGCTCTTCGGAAGTGCGAGCTTAGAATCGTCCAGTCATCACGTGAGCGCAAAATCTTAAGGGGAATATATCTTTCAACTAAGTTTTCCACAGTGATAGGTTCCATGCTTAGTAAATTGCGTGAGTGGTACGTCTGCCTTCTGTATATCCACTCTGATGAATGCAGTCATGGTTTTGGGAATGTGCTTCTTTGCGGGCGGGCTGCGTTTCGCGGAGCAAGGCTTCGATGCTAGTGAGACCTCCTCCCAATGTCAGAGCCTTGGCTGACCACCCAATTCTTTATTGTCTAGCTGCCACGCAGGTTCATTCCTCACTCTTGAGCATCAGCGTCGGGGCCGTCCTCATGCCCGCGGCATACCATTTCTCTCTGGGCTGGTCATCAACAGATCAGGAATCGGCGATTTTGAAAATGAGTCATGGAGTAGGCACCTTTTCCAAACGCGAGAATACACAGAATCTAATGTCATCATAAAGGTTTCCGTCGTCCTCGTTGCAGGTGCGGTTTCTTTTCAATTAAGCGTGATGCATTTCCAACATATGCGCGCAGTATATTTTGCCTACCTCCTCTTTCAATTGTGGTCACACACATATCTCTTTGAAGAACCAAACAGGAGTAGTCGATTCGCTGTCAAGCGACCTCGATTGCACCAGCGGCTTAGTCAATTCAGGGCGCCAGAACAAAGTGGCGAGAGCAGCACCGAGTCAAGTCCGCGACCTCGGGCCCCTCTGTATACCTGTTCTCAGTGCCTAGGGCACAAACGTACTTTTACTTCTGCCTCAGACGTGTCACTTCCTCTCGCGAACGGAACCTCGTCCTCGCTGGGTTTTTTCTATTCTCGTGGAACCACGACGCCAGCACCTGTCCTTGGTTCAACAGTGAAGCTTGTGCGTGACAACCGTTGCACAGTGTCATCGCTGCCATCCGGGGAAGAACTGCACTTGGCACCTCAAGTTCATGTGGGCGAGTGTGTAAATCTCGAACAATTTTGTGACGACGAATTGGGTGTGGTGAATGCCAGTGCATCCAAGGCTACCTCCTTGGATGCACATGACGAGGAGAAACCTCGGCTGAGTTGGACGCTGACACTCGCTCTTCTCGTCTTCGTCACGATTGTAGGTCTCTCGTTATGTTTGTTTCATCCAGATGATTGATCTACTTCTAGCTGGTTGCAGTCAATGCGGAGTCCCTGGTCGAATCTATGGGTCAACAGTCCGGGATAATCAGCAAGGAATGGACAGCTCTCATCCTACTTCCCGCGATCAACCGCATAGCAGGTGCGTGTTCAGGTACGAAACTCCTCGCTTGCCTTTGATGAGAGTCAAGAGTGCTTGATTGCGATTAATGTCTCGCGGAAAGACCGCCTGACGCTGAGCATCAGCGTCGCTGTGGGCTCAACGATTGTGAGTTGACTGATTGTGATTGAGCCAAGTAGAGACTAACTACCAGGCAAACAACCTAGCAAACCGCCCTCTTCGTAATTCCGTTAGTGAAATCGTTATGAAACGGCCACATAATTCTGATCCCATTTCTTTTGCACAGCTTCATGGTAATCCTAGGTTGGATATTGGAGAAACCTCTTCCACTCCTTTTTGACCCGTTCGAGTCTGTTGTAAGTTTCCATAGTCCCTTAATGGTTCTTGCGATATTCATGATCCGTGCACAGGTCCTGTATATCTCTGGTATGTTCACTTCATACGTATGTCGCGAAGCATCTCTCACTGTCCCGTAGTCCAAGTCATGAGCTACGTTGTGGGAGACGGAAAATCCAACTGGTTGGAAGGCGCAATACTCATCTGTCCGTTTCCTATCTCGTTTTTTGATACACTGACATGAATCCGGTGGCACAGGTCTTTACATCAATATAGCCGTGAGCTTCTGGTTTTATCCAGGCTCATCCTATTCTAGCACTCTTGGGACCTGCACGGCTGACCTCAGATGATGGGTTAGCCTCCAACTACGCCACACTCACTCTTTGAACATCACTGGACGGTTATTCCGATATCTTATGAAACTGCACTCCTTTTCTAGATTATAGATTTATCCATAGAACCTTCGCCCCTGCGTCTGAGTCACATGCTACTCTCGTCGAGCGGGGCATTCTTTATACATTAGCCTCCTCACCAAATGGACCTTGGCTTCGTTCACAGTAACTCGACTTGTAGCACAGTAGTATAGTAAGTCAGGGTATGAAAGGACGAGCCAGTACGTTTCTACTTCCTGCGATCGATGTATCGATGGAGTCATGGACTGCCAAAATACCATGTGGTTCAATTGAGATAGTATCTATCGCCTGCGGAAAATATTCAACCTTGGCCGCTGAAGGGATGACAGAGGCGACTTTACCAATTTGCCCCATCCCAGGGTCGACGACCCATGCCTTATGGTGCGCGGCGTTGTCAAACCCATCCTCGTCCGGGAACGCCACGGGCGGCTGGGCATTCTCGAGCCAGACCTCGTGCAGCCCGTCGTCGACTGCGCCGGTGACGATGTTCACGTCCGGGAACGTGCGACGGAGGTGTGCGATGCCGCCGCTGCGAGCCACGAGGAAGGTGACGAAGATGATGTGCGCCGGGTTCACGCCGTGGTCGAGGAGAACGCGGATGGCCATGAATCCCGCCGCGCCTGTGCCGATCTGCGACCGCGTTAACCGCGTTCCATGAGGTCATAAGTGAGTGGTCAGGGCCAGGGAAAATGAAAAAAAAGACATGCCTGCGCATCGAGAAGAAAGACCCATGCGTTTACAGCGCGATGTCTTTCGCGGATGCAATTGGGCAGTTTGGCGTGGAAAAGCAGTGGTTCTCCCGTTTTGGAGTCCGACTGTACGAGCAGGGAGCCTATTGGCACGTCACTGATAACGCGCTGTAAGCCTTGCTCGAGAGGCCCGCCACTGATTTTGCGATTGCTGAGCACGAACCACTTTGGTAGGGTTGCGGGACACTCACGAACGAAGGATGGACACGCCACATAGGCTCTGTGAACGTTGAAGCCTGTCAGATTAGAGGATGGATACTGGGAAAGCGCCGAAAAGTATACCTCCACATCGATCGCCTTGCCCTTCGTTTGCGTACCAACGGGAGTTTCGACGATAACTTCTCGATAAGGAAGTTCTTCCATGGCCCGTTCAACCAGTAGAGTTGCCAAGCGATTAGTGAAGAAGATGAAATCTTCTCGAGTTGACGTTCGATCGCGCAGGACCGTGTAAATACCCTACACGACATGAACACAACGTTACTCCGACCTAGATGAATCCCACCTTAAGCTGCGGGGTTTGTTCCAAAACTGTGAGTCCGAGTTCCTCGATACTCGGTTCCCGAAAAAGTCCCCTGGATAGCGATGGCTTCAGAGACAGAGATACAGCCATCTTTTGGCGGAAACGACGCGAGCGATGTTCGAGCTGCCTCTGTACGTGCGTGCAGATGAGGTCGATGGCCACAGCATTATCTTTTCCGGGAACGATCTGCGTCGGTCAGTTGGACTATGATGTTTTCATGAACTAGAATACACACAAGGTCTGCGTGCCGAGCACTCGGGAGGACGAAATTGTCGTAGGAGGGCTTGACGTAGCGGAGATACCTTTGAAGATGACATACAGTATTTTGGGATTCGTTGAGAAGGGCTTACTGCTCCAATATGCCGTCTACCGAGCGTCCTCGCTCTTTTGTATCGCGTGTTATGCGGCGCGCAAGCATGACATCAGAGTCGGCTTGAACGAAGATCTGCAGGGTTTGCCATTAGTTGTTACTGACGAAGAACGGACTCCAGGAGCAGCTACCTTGAGGTCATACAATTTTCGCATCTCAGGGTCATGTAGAGCAAGGATGCCCTCCGCTGAAGAGACTTTGTAACGGAGACATACTATGCAGGGACCAAACTATACCTATGATGATAGTTGCCCCGTACAGATACTTGGTCTCATCCAATCGCTGGTGTTCTGTGAATGAGTAGACAGGGATATTCGTCTGCCGAAAATTCTTGAGATCGGAAAGGCACTACAACAGCGCGCACGATCATCAGTCGCTTGCGCGTACCCAAAATATACAGCGCACTAACTGCCGCAAATAGCCCCATGTCGATCGAGTCGGGATGGTCAAAGTCGAATCGTGAAGCGAATGCTAGCGCAACCTCCTCGGGGGTATGCTTCTTATAGAAGCTATCCTACAAATTACAGACAGACGTCAACTACACGCAGCATGCCAATTGCCGGATTAGATGAGAACCTGCGACATGATAACGACAGTCGGAATGGAGCCAAGGGAACGCACGAGCTGGCGCGCGACATGGGTCTACGCAGCATATAAGGTCCAGTAGGACACGAGGCACGAGTCCGATCCCGCAAACCTTTCCACTGGAAGACCCACCTGCAGGAAATGTGAGATTTGGCTGGTCGAGAGTCAGAAAATGTTTGCGCACCAGCTATTGCGATGACAAAGGCAGAAGATGTGAAGTGGCCATCTTCTCCGTACCTACACAAACACGATCAGGACGTGATGACACCCGGAAGAATAGCCAAGGTTATACCAAGGAGGTCTTCCATGGGATTTCAGGATGGTATTGGTCGGAAATTTCGTGCCGATGAGTGGTGTCAATTTGGGGTTTGTACTTGGTGTAAGAAGTGCCAGGGGAGAGGCGACTGTGCTAGATGCATCGGTGTTTACCGACTCACTACGGTTGCGAGGACGAGCATCGAGATAGTCAGCCATAGATACAGGACCAAGACCGACTCGGAGTCTGAGCTGGCCGGGGAATCATGGGCCACGATGCGGACGGACATAACTTTGCGGTCTCCGAGAATAGAAGGTTGCGCGTCTAACGGTATTAGTATTAGTACGCGCCGACTGGCAACCGCCTCTTCGTTCAACGCCCATGTCCTCTCCCACAGATCGCGGTCAACAACCACAGTTCATCTCTTTGGTAGTCCAGTCGAGGAAGGCCCTTAAACAGGGAGAGGCGCTCTGCTCTCGTGCCAATGCGACAGCAACATCCTCGGCCAAGGAGGCCACAGATCTTCTGGCCCTTAACACCAAAGTCCAGTGGATTAGCAATGCGGTAGTTGAGCAACTTAAGGCATGACTAAACTCGTACACTTCGTTGCATTCGTGGCTCACGGTGCATAGCTCGCCGCTGCGGTGGCAAAGCTCATCGAGGAGCGGCGTACTAGGCTCGAGAAACAATCACAGGTACGTCCCTTAACTCCCACATACGTGTCCTCACATACGCCTAGGCTTGGGACTCTGCTCGATCTCGAAATAACGATACGCTTGATGCAATCCTTGAGTCATTGGGGACTCATATCGTGCCGCCCGGCTTTCACGAGAATGCTTCTGGCTCGTCGATATTCCTCGACCATTCCTCAGAGTCCGACACCGAGGAACCACAGGATGTCGCAGCCCATGGTCATAGTCCGACACTTACTATCCGTCACAGTAATGGCACCGCTGTGAGTGCATCTAAGAAGGCAAGAAAGTCGAAAGACAAGAGCCGTTGGAAGACTTTACGCGACTTCGTGGATGAGCGTACAATCGAGGATGCCCTTGAGACCATAGAATCCGAGCGGAACAAACTAGAAGTAAGCTAACGGTTCTACAACCCCAACTCAATTGACTGTGTCGCTACAGGATAGCCTGGCGGTGATGACTAGCTACACTGCGACATTACAAGAGACTCTACGTGCCATTCGTGATGCTTTGCCGCCTGACAAGCCAGTTGTAGATGTCCAGAAAGTACTATCTACACAAGAACACTGGAGTGCAGAAATGGCAGGCCAATTAGAGGGCTTGGCTGAACACTTTGAGAAGATGGAAGTTGCGCTAAGGGAGAGCGAAGCCGGTGAGGAGTTTGACGAAAGCGATATCCAAGGTATGTGGTCTCGTGCTCCGTACGTACGTTTGTGTGGTAATTCATGCACCTTTCAAGAAATGATGCGAGATGCTGAGGAGCTTCCTGTGATCCTTTCCGAGTTGGAAGATGCTGGGAGAGCCATGGAACGAAGCCTGTATGTCATTGCCTACTCACCTATGGCCCTCAACGAACTTGACCTGGTCTTAAGTGAAGAGCTCTTATCGGCCAAGCAAACATCTAAGCAATATTTGCAGAAACATCGCAGTACTCTCGAAGACCTCGAGGAACTAGGCGGTATCATGGAGGATATGCTACGCCGGCAAGACGAGATCGAGGTTTGTTGTTGTGACTGATCTATTTATGGTTACTCTAATTCGCGTACATCCATAAGGCAGATTGTAACAATCGTCTTGGCTCCCTTCACCAGAATCTTGTGGCCATTGAAGACCTTATACGGCGATTCAATGCGTATCGGTTGTCTCATAGCAAACTACTCGTAGAAATTGCTCGGCGCCGGCAGTATAAAGAAGCAGCTCAGAGTATTGTTCGTAGCATGACAGCACAGTTGGAAGCTATGTCAGATGGTATGTTTTCGTTACTCTATTGCCCTGCACGTTTATTTATCCCGGACGATGTCCCAGAGGAGCGATTAGTTCGCGAATCTTTCAATGCGGAACAGGGCGCGCATTTGCCCTCTGATCTTTGTCTTTACATTGAGAACCCACCTACAAGGTGGCAGGTGATACCGCTCGATGGGGAGACAGTGGAGTCGCTTCCAGATGTCGATGATGACTTGGTTGAGGAGGTAGGCTTCTCCTCAATTTCCCAGGGACGTACAGCTGACCGTGTGATAGGCCAAAGACGCTATTGCGAGGGAAGAGGGACCAGTCCCAGGAAGTGAAAGCCTCTGATACGGCTGCGTATTTAGATACTCTTTAATGTAATGCGGGCCGCTTCCCCGGGTCAATAAAGCTAAACAAAACGGCTGCGCTTGAGGGCGTGATTTGAGGATAATCTGGGTGGACCCACCCGAACTCTGCATACGAAAATGTCGCTTCTTGCACCCATCATATGCGACAATGGAACTGGTTTTTCAAAAGTAGGGTACGCAGATACATAGCTCCTTGGTGAATTCCGGGCTTATCATCTCGACGCGTCCAGGTTTGCTGGGAATTCAGACCCTTCATTGTTAGCATGCGTTCCCAGCCAGCACCACCCCACACTTTGCTGACACGAAATAATTTTTGCTAGCGTATTCCCCACTGCCATCGCGACCCGTGGATCTCCCGCCCAGTCGAGCAGATCGGGACCTGCAGTACCAGCAAAGCCTGGCCATCTTGCCTCGAAGCGCGGGGTCGAAGATCTCGACTTCTTCATCGGCGACGAGGCGCTCGCCAATGCCAAGACGCCTGGATACGGTGTCTACTACCCGATTCGCCATGGTATGATCGACAACTGGGATTACATGGAGCGTTACTGGGAGCAGACGATCTTCAAGTACCTCCGCGCCGAGCCGGAGGACCATTATTTCCTCCTGGTCAGTACGATGATTCATGATTCATGTGTCCGTGTGACTTCTTGACCCGATTTTCGTCCTCCCCTTTTGCATGGCTGGCTCGCATAGACCGAACCTCCGCTGAACCCGCCGGAGAATCGCGAGCAAACGGCCGAAATCTTCTTCGAGTCGTTCAACATCCAAGGACTGTACATCGCCGTCCAGGCCGTGCTTGCCCTCGCCGCATCTTGGTCCTCGAACCGCGTGAGCGACCGCACGCTGACCGGTACGGTCATCGACTCGGGCGACGGCGTGACCCATGTCATCCCCTGCGCCGAGGGCTACGTGATCGGCAGCGCCATCAAACACATCCCGATAGCCGGACGGGACATCACGCAGTTCGTGCTCAATCTCATGCGAGAGCGCGGCGAGATGGCGCAGGTGCCGCCCGAGGACCAGCTCAAGGTCGCCGGAAAGGTCAAGGAGAATTATACGTACGTGTGTCAGGACATCGTCAAGGAGTTCCGGAAGTACGACGCGGAGCCCTACAAGTATTTTGAGCGGTACGATGGCGAGCATTCGGTGACTAGCCGTGTACGATTTTGTCTGCCTTTTTTGAATACCACACCGGCGGCGGCTCATCTTTCATCGACAGCAATACTCGGTCGACGTTGGGTACGAGCGGTTCCTCGCTCCCGAAATCTTCTTCAATCCGGAAATCTACTCTTCCGACTTCTTGACCCCACTTCCGGAGATCGTCGATAGCACCATTCAAGCCTCGCCTATCGACGTTCGTCGAGGCTTGTACAAGGTCCGTTCTCGCATTTGCTGTATCTTTCGTCCCCCTTCATCAAAGCGCTTCCACGCAGAACATTGTGCTCTCAGGTGGATCGACGATGTTCCAGCATTTCGGTCAGCGGCTCAAGCGCGATCTGAAACAACTCGTCGACCACCGGTTAGAGGCGAGTGCTATCTCAAGCGGAAGCGCGCAGAAGGTCGGTGCGCTACAAGCTTTTTTGACTTCGTCACACTCATCACATTATGACAGTCGTCCGGCGTTGACGTCGACGTCATTTCTCACAAACGCCAGAGATATGCAGTGTGGTTCGGTGGTTCTCTACTTGCCTCTCTGGTAAGTGAATATCTGCAACGGTGCAAATGATTGCTGAAACTAGTTACAGCCCGAGTTCTACTCCTCTTGCCATACCAAGGCACAGTACGATGAGATCGGGCCGAGTATTGGACGTCGCTACAAGATCTTCGGCAGCGCGACTTAGACGTGTGCAGACGTGTGCAATTGTACTGTTAAGTTACTTAATGAGCGGAAGACGATTCAATCATATGGCGAATGTAAGAGCTTGAGAATTTCGTATTCTCTGTACCCGACCAGACTCTTGACTACAACAACACGAGACAAAGGTGTGGTTATTGGATGAGTATCATCCATGCCAAAATGAAGTAAAACAAGCTGTCCGAGTTCATCAGCAAGCATCCTCCGAGATAGCCGTGTGTGCATACAGTAATGGATAGACAGCAAGCAGAATGCGTTGAGGCTCTATTTTTGTCCCATCGAGGAAATTGGCTGAGGCTGGATTTAGGAAGAGACGTCAATGTTTCGCCGATCAAAGGCGTGTGATTAGCTCACCCCATATACACCATGCCCAAGCGAGAATCGCTATGGGAGCACGAACATAAATAACGCGAACAAAGCATGAGATAAGGGCAGCGATGTCCAATGGGGCCACGCAATAGCCAAGGGCACAGAGTCCTTGGAAGAATGACCTGCACGCTTTCCCTCAGAACCAAGAAACCTAACGAGACTGGAATGGGACGTACACCCGACCGCCGAGAAGCTAAAGCGGCAAAAGAATGAATCAAGGGTTTACGACTGCAAGATAGGCCTGTGCTCACCTTGGCCTGAATCGTCACTACCAAGGCGCCAACGCAAATGATCACGATGACGGACGTGAAAACACCTAGCGACTGGGACTTTGGAGCCTGTGGGTGACCAAGGTGATCAGCAAGCGAGAGGCGAAGAGAAATAAAAGTTTACTGACATTGACACTGAGGAGGATGCCCAATATCAAACACAGGATGAGAGGTCCCCAAAGGTCCCAATCCCTTCGAACACATATCAGCCTCGCTGGATCAGTGACACTTGCACGCGGTCACGGACCTGAGAACCTCTCTTCCGGCGCCTTTGCGCATAGGATACAACACCTGAACCAGTTTGTTGTATATAGATAATAGATCACGACCCTGTGCACCTTGGGGTCAGCCAAACCAAATGATCGCCAGATAATCTTGATCGACATACAATGGTCGCCGTGACAGGCTCATCGAGGGTATCTATTCCACCATAACTAAGGAGGAGGGAGCCTTCCGGTAAGGAAGAGAAAGCGCGCTAGATGGTGAGACGTCAGACGCGTACCGCGTCTCCAGCTGCACTCCGCCAAAATTTTGACGCGCGGAGCTTCTCGGTGCGTTGCCTGGTGTATTATTGATACTTCCGGATACAACGGGGGGAGGGAGGCCGGGAGATGTCTGGTTTTGCGGGGTGCGTCCTTTGCCCTTGTCTGGTGTGTTGAGGAGCGGCGTCCCAGCGCCGAAGCCGGGGATATCCTCGTCATTCAAGTCGTCGTCGCTGTCATCTTTGAGAAAAAGATTCATCCTTTGGTACGAGCTCTCTCATGGGTAATACAGACCTGCTTGGATGTACTGTGTCGTCGCTGTTTGGGGCGTGGATGCCATCATCAGGATGGTTAGCCTGTGCAGTGCAGTGAGTGCGTCATTTAACCGGAGAAATCCCGGTGGTCAAATTTGCTTAGTCAGCACAAGACTGACGCGTCGCGTTTCTCGAGTCGAGTGCTCAGCCGCAACTTGAAGCATTCCTGCGACCTTTCCGCCCAACTCCTTATTCACTCGCAAAACATTCTAAATGGTACATTCAACGATCTCTACCCATGAGTTGATATTTACTTGCGTATACAGGGACAATATCCTTCTGGTATGCCTGGCGCCCCCGGTGGACCAGGCGGAGGCAAGCGAGATGGAAAGGATGGGAAGGGCGAACCACAGAAGAAGAAATGGGAGCCTCCTTTACCCACGCGCGTTGGGAAAAAGAAGAAGCGTGGCCCCGATGCTGCGACCAAGCTGCCCGCTGTGTTCCCCACTACTCGCTGTCGTCTCAAGCTGCTCAAGAATGAGCGCATCAAAGATTACCTCTTACTCGAAGAGGAATTCATCCAGAATCAAGAGCGACTCAAACCTGAGAGCACCAGGGAAGAAAAGAACGAAGACGAGTTAAGTCAGGTGGACGCACTCCGTGGCAGCCCGTTAGCTGTCGGCACCTTGGAGGAGATCATCGACGACGAACATGCCATCATTAGCACAGCGTCAGGGCCGGAGTACTACGTCTCGATCCTCAGTATTGTCGACAAGGACCTCCTTGAACCAGGGGGGACTGTGTTGCTGCACCACAAGAACCAGGCAGTTGTCGGAGTTTTGCAGGATGACGCTGACCCCATGGTCAGCGTCATGAAACTGGACAAGGCGCCGACAGAAACGTATGCCGATATCGGTGGACTCGAGAATCAGATACAGGAAATAAAGGTGCGTTTGTTTCCTCATAGTCTACTGTCACGCCTGCCGATGCGCCCACCACTAGGAATCCGTGGAACTTCCCTTGACACACCCTGAACTGTACGAAGAAATGGGAATTCGACCGCCAAAAGGTGTTATCCTGTATGGTGTTCCGGGGACAGGCAAGACCCTCCTGGCGAAGGCTGTGGCAAATCAGACGTCTGCCACATTTTTGCGAGTTGTGGGCTCCGAACTCATCCAAAAGTACCTCGGTGATGGACCAAAACTTGTGCGCGAGTTGTTCCGCGTGGCCGAAGAGCATGCCCCAAGTATCGTCTTCATCGATGAGATTGATGCCATCGGTACGAAACGGTACGCAGCCTGGAATTATTCGCCTAGCCATAGTAGTACTAAGAGCCATACAGGTACGACTCGACATCCGGCGGTGAACGCGAGATTCAGCGAACGATGTTAGAGCTGTTGAACCAGCTGGACGGTTTCGACACTCGAGGGGATGTCAAGGTCATAATGGCCACCAACAGGATTGAGTCGCTCGACCCAGCGCTAATTCGGCCCGGGCGCATTGACCGGAAGATCGAGTTCCCTCTTCCCGACGTCAAGACGAAGCGTCATATCTTCCGGTTTGTCTCGTTGTATGATCGCGACCACCTAGCTGTCTCTGAACCGATCTTTTACCCAGGTTACATACCTCGCGCATGAGTTTGGCAAACGATGTCGATCTGGAAGACTATGTCATGGCGAAGGATGACTTGTCTGGGGCGGATATCAAGGCCATCTGTACGGAGGCTGGCTTGATGGCGTTACGGGAGCGACGGATGAGGGTAAATAAAGCCGACTTTACGACCGCACGGGAAAAGGTTCGTTGTTCTTGACTTGTGCTGCGTGTATGAACAGATGCTGACGTGCTGCCAATAGGTGCTGTACCAGAAGAACGAGGGCACACCTGAGGGACTGTATTTGTGATACTTGCATACCGTATTCCATTCGATATTTTAATGATTCACGTTACTTCCATCTCTACTGGCGGACTTGTACGAACGAAGGAGTGCAGCCAGGCCCGGGTGATGTGGGGATACGAAGCTTGTTCCGAGACACGTGAATTTGCTGGCAAACGCCCAAGCCGTCTCCGGTCAGTCAACCCGACCGTATACCTTAAAAGCCTCGACAGGCCTCGACCCCGCCGTCAACCCCGCAAGTATTCCCTTACCTCCGTTCTTACTGCCAAGTCTTCACGTACTAGCATGGGCCGTCCAGCAGATAGTAATGCCGCCGACGAGAGTCTCACCGTTCGCGACAACCGCACCGGGGAGACATACAATATTCCGTACGTCGCCATCGGCGTCTTTTTCGACGACGCGGGGGTGGTGTGTAAAGTGGAGAGTGAGGCACTGAGGACGGGGGTTTATAGGATCAAGGATAACACTGTCACGGCGTCGGCCTTCAAGGCGATTGCCGCCCCGCTGAAACCGGGGGAACGTGTCGAGAACGAGACGCCCAAGGGCCTCCGCGTGTCCGACAAGGGCTTCCTTAACACGGCCGTCATCCAGAGCCAGATCACGTACATCGATGGCGAGGCGGGAATCCTGCGCTACCGCGGCTATCCGATCGAGCAACTCGCGCTGCACTCGACGCACCTCGAGACCGCGTACTTGCTCATATACGGCACCTTGCCTGGCGAGAAACAGCTGAGGATGTTCGAGAACGAGGTCATGTCTCACACTTTCGTCCACGCGGACGCGGAGAACTTTTTTCGCTCCTTCCGGTGCGCGCTCGCTCGCTCGCTCCCCTTCGCAAGCTCTGCGTTTTTGAGGGCGGAATGCTGATTCGTGGCGGTTTGTCCCGCTCGCCTTCCTTCCTAGATATGACGCGCACCCGATGGCCATCCTCACGAGCGCATTCGCGTACCTCGGGTCGTATTACAGCGAGGCCAACCCCTCCTTGCAAGGTACGTGTTCCTTCAACTATGCCCCTTGGCGACGGCCGGGAGTGACCAACTCTGTCCGCGCTAGGGCAGAAACTCTTCACGCAGGGCGACAAGCCCTCACTCGCAAACGTGGACAGGCAAATCTTCAGGATAATCGGGAAGGCCACGACACTCGCTGCGTACGTGTCTTACGTTGCGCAGTGAACCCAACGACAGCTGAATCGGCTACAGGATGGCCTATCGTATCCGCCAGGGCCGTGAATTTGTCACCCCACCAGCGGGCCTCTCATATACTGGACAGTACGTCCCCCGTGCGCTCTCATGCTGTCAGCTCCTTGACGTGGGTTTGTCCATAGGTTCCTGTACCAGATGGACCACCTTGGCCAGGAGAACTATAAGCCGTCTCCCGTGCTCGAGAAGGCGCTCGACGTGCTGTTCCTTCTACACGCCGATCACGAACTCAATGCGAGTTGCACTACGGTGCTTCAGACTGGTAGCTCACTAGTAGATCCATACTCTGCTATCGCGTCAGTGGTTTTTTAACACTCTTTCACTGTTGTGTGTGGGGAAGCTGACATGAAGCTTCTACGCGTGCGTTATGCAGAGCCGGATGCGCGTCATTATAGTAAGTGTCCCGTTCGGTATTGCGGAAAATTGTGTTGATATATCCCTGGCTTTCAGTGGTCCTCTCCATGGTGAGCAAGACAGGGAAAACATACTATTTCTGTCTTTCTTAGAGTTACCGGGAGCGCAGGCGGTGCCAACGAGGCGGTGATACGGATGCTCATATCTATTGGAAGGTGTGTGACTTGTTCCCGTACTAGTCCCAGTTCTGTGAATAATTTCGACAGCCCTGAGAACGTTCCAGCTTTCCTTGAAGCGGTGAAGCGTCGCAAAAAGGTGCTCTCGGGCTTCGGTCACCGGTGAGCGTTTCGTACGAGTTTACTGACATGTCGTTCTGATGGGTTATGGCAGAGTATACAAGACATCCGATCCTCGGTCTTTCATCATTAGAAAAACAGCAGACGAGGTGTTCAAAGTGTAATGTGTCCCATACGTAGCTTTGACACCCAACGGGGCTGAACCCACTACTTTCATAGGACTGGCAAAGACGAGTTGCTGGAGACGGCAATGGCGCTTCATGACGCCGCAATCAAGGACGAATATTTCGTGAAGCGTCGATTAGCACCGAACGTAGACTTTTGGTAGGCGTCTCTGGTATCCGTTTTCCCGTTTCAGGGCTGCTCACTTCCCATCCCACTGGCAGGAGGTAAGCTTATCGCCGCTCCTGGTGTAAAGGAATGGTATTGAGGCGCGTCCTTGCGGGGTATAGCGGTTTAATCTATCGAGCTATGGGTAAGTCATCTACAGTCGGAGGAAAGTGTTGCTGGGCATTCATGGAAGACAAGGTTTCCCTCTCGACTTCTTCCCCGTTCTCTTTGCTGTACCACGGGTGGTGGGCTGGTTGGCCCACTGGCGGCAGGCATGTTCACCCACCAATAATCTATACGCTCTGCTAAAGCTAAGCTATCTTGGCCGTAGATGATGCTCCAAGAAGGTGGCGTAAAGATTTGGCGCCCACGGCAGGTGGGACCATGTGACACGTAGCTGCGCACAGGCGAAACATTGCTGACAATTTAATGACAGGTTTACGTTGGTGCAGGGAAGCGAGATTATGTCCCCGTCGGGGAAAGGCAGGCCGTTCAGGGATTGAAAGTGGAGCCGTTCCCTGTCCCTCATTCTGGGTGAGCATGCACTCCGGTCACGTTCATCGGTTGATCCTCGGGTTTGGTCTAAATTTTTCTTGCAGGATGAGCAAGCGAACTGAGCTTGCCAAGTTCACGGGGAAGAGCAAGTTATAGAATGATCGCTTGCCTGTACAGTAATGATGATAAACCTACAGACCGGTTCTGTCAATGGGCAAATAGAAACGATTTTTTGTCTGAAGTGAGTGTGGGAAGCGTGAGAAGCACTCGGAAAATATGTAGCTGCTTCGAGGCTTCGACGACGAACACCGTCACGACCGCGGACCACGATACCCTCTCCTCTTATTTATCCATCTTTTTCGTTTCCCGGAGACGGCCTCACCCCCTTCCTTTCCTTTCCCTCCTCATTTCACGGGGATATTGTACAAACAAATACCAGAGGATGTTCTTGACGCTCTTATCCACGGCCCTCCTCACGTTCCTCTGCAGCCCCGCAGTCTGCGCCGCGTTTAACATTCAGACCCCCGCCTTCACTCAGGTATTTCATTCGCCTTATCCATATGGCACACCCGGCACCGACACAAATAACCCCCTTTGAATCTATGGCAATCACACGAACTGGTTCGCTGGCCCATACCGACTCGGACACAGTGCTCTCCTGCTCAAATATCATGGGACAATACAAAGGGGCCTTACGACGTCCTGATCGCGAATCAGAGCAATCAGTGTGGCTACGCAGTGTGAGCACTAGCCTGAGCCAGTGGCCCCTCATTTCAAATCCATTTATATTATCCATCCATTTAGTGCAGACCTTGGCGAATACGACACCAACTCCGCCACGTGGACCGTAGCTCTTCCCGCAGGATGGCAAGTCATGATCTCAATCGAAGACGGCACGCAAGACGATGCCTGGTCCCAACCCGTACGTACCCTCACCATCACCGGCGCATCCATCCTCTCCCCCCCACACTCGCGCCTTCCTTCCCTCACAAAACGTTCCTTAATTTCTTCATTTTCAAATTTTAAAAAAATCACTTTTTATCATAGATCGTTATTCAACCCAGCAGCAACACAAGCTGCCTGACGCCCGAACTCGCTTACATCGCGACCCACTCGTACGTACCAATATCAATAATCCCGATCATACATGCAGTGCTACGAAAACTTGGAACTCACGCGCACCATAAATTTCTTTCTCTTTCTCCTCCCCCCCCGGGCTCCATGACCCCTTGACACAGCTCGGCCTCAACATCAACTGGCAGCGGTGCCGCCAACGCCAGCGCAAGTGCCGCAGTGGGTAAACAACGCGGTGGCGACGCGCCCTCGGACCATCATCAAATCCCTTCGTACACCGCCGTCCTTCTCGCCAGCACGATCGCCATCGTCGCCGCTTCCACGTTCTTCGTCGCGCTCTAGTCCACCCCGCCCTGACACCGAAACATTCTTCCCTGTTGAAGTGTTTTTTTTTTAAATCTATTTACGCAATCGCCCTTCTCCACCCCAAACGTTAATGAAAACACCTTGGTTGTCCCGTGATACCCCCACCCGCTGTAACTCCCCCCCACCAACGTAATGTTTTGATGTACACCTCACTCGGAATGCCCACACGCTCTTTGTATCGCTGTCTTTCACTTTACATTTTACGTCATTCGTGGCGTCATTTGGCGCGACGTATCTCCAGATGGCAGATTTGCGGACTTTGCAGTATAATTCAGAGAACTTTGCCACAGGTTCGATAGACCCTATCGGATATCTTCCTCTTTCCAGTATTCTTTCTCTCGAGCTGCGGTGGCTCGTGGAACACGACGTAATATCTCATTCGGGAATATTTATCAATATCACATTTATGGGTAGATTTGACACGATACGAAGACTCTACGTGGCACCCGCCCTGCGGCTGTCATGAGATCGGGGTCGGAGGGACGGAATAATGAGGCGTTGGGGGAACAGAGTATCGATATAATTTGCGGTTCCAACCAAAAGTGATGGGTGAGTCGTTCATAGGACTACCCGGCGTCGACGCAGCTAGCGAGAGCAGGCCGGAACCACTTGTGAGCAGTGATATGCGCGTTGCGCGGCCCGTGAGCGTTTGCGGATCGAGGAGCCTGCGCAGGCCTTCGATATCCTCTTCCCCAGGCAGCGTAGCCAGTCTATTATAACACCAACGAATCAGTAAAAACACGACAGTGCGGTACGGCTACAAAGAAACGTACATGCTCTGCAGAGTCGGCAGCACCAGGAAGCCATCGCGGAACGCATCGTACTCCGCCACCTCGTCCAGAGCATGACGGGTATCGTCCGCGTCGACCGCACGGGCAAAGACTGGATCATCCGCCAGCGCCGCGCGGAACACGCCGCGCAACCGTTGTTTGCACGCGTCGTCATCGCCTGCAAGCGAGGGCAAGAGCCAGTAAGGCGTGCGCGCACAGCGCCACAACGGCCGGACGGAGGCGGATTGCCAATCGATGAGCGCCAACTGAACGCGTGATTACGATAAGTTGTCCTATTCTGGAAAGCGGGAAGAAAACTGCGACTCACAATGCGCGCCGGATCGTCCCGTGCGACGATGATATTCTTCGGCCCAAGCTCGTGTAAATCGAGAGCGTACTGAGCGAGCTCAGGGTCGGCGCTGTCGAGGCCTTCACAGCGGTGCACGAGCTCGATGAGCAGCGTGACGGCACGCTCGACGATGCCCTGCGTCTCGGCAAGCAGGGCTTGGTACTCAGCTCCCGCGGGAGCACCTTGCGTGAAGAGCGCGCGTGTCGCGGCGCGCTCGCGCTCGGCACATGCGAGAAAGTATGCTCGCGCAGTTGGGAATGGTCCGCGATCAATCGAGAGCGCGGCGCGGCCTTCGACGTAGAAGCACGGGTGCGTGAGTGGGCCGAGGAGCGGGAGAGCTGGAGAGGAAGACAGTGGCGAGAGGGAGGCAGTCGGGTCGCAGGGTTGAGGGAGGACAATAGAGCCGATTGCCGGGAAGGAGAGGCGGGATAGCTCGATCATGAATTGCGCGAGCTGCATCACCAGCGAATCCTGAGCCTCCGCGGGGAGGTCCTCGAAGATCGCGTCTAGACGGACACCAGAGACCTGCGTGCATAATAAAAAAAACGACGTCATTCAGGACCACCGGAAACAAAAGCAGTGATGCAAAGATCGGAACTAGACTCTTACCTTCTCAAGGAGCATATGTGCGCCCAGCGCATGGGACTGATCGAGCTCGTAGGCCAAGATTTTAGGCACAGGGATCGACGTTCGTTCTCGGACCCATTGCATCGTCGCGATCTGCTCGCAGAGAAAAAAAGTTCATAACCTGAGTCGTCCCCGTAACGCCAAAGAAAGAAAAAGCTGACGAACCTCTGATTCCATGATGCTCGTAGGCATATGCGAGTCAGCGACGCGGGCGATGACGTGATTTCCATCCTTCATGGCGACGGCGAATGTCTACAGACAGACGAAAAGGAAGATATATCGTGAGCGTGCAAATCCCTAGACGAGGCCACGCGATGGGGCTTGCCCTGCTCAGTGGGTCTGCGACGCAAAGATCGGATTGGCGTTTAGCGGTCGTTCAGCGAGACAGAGACAGTAAAGGTACCTCTCCCGATGACATCGATCGATGCCACCGAACGCCCGAGTGTCTGTTCGACCGTGCGTCCAAGAATCTCGAGTTCATCGTCGCGAGGAAGGACAAGAGCTGGCACGACGAGCATGCTTAGAGCTTAACGGCCTATGGGCGAGACGTACGATGAAAAAAAAGGGAAAAGACGATGAGAAGGGCAAGGGGTGGGGAGGGGGGGAGGTACAGCAAGGGCACAGGTCGGGGGTGTTCCCGGACGAGTTAAAAAAGGCCAGGCAGGGTACACGTGCAGCACACGGCCACAGGAGGTCGTACCCGGTCGGTCGGGGTGGTCACCTGTGGGGAGAGTCATTCGGATTAGGGCAACGGGCAGCAAGGTGGTCTCCGTGAAAGGGTGAAGGTCACCGGGTAAGACCGGACCGGCGAGATTAATTGGCCTCATCATCCATGTCGACTAACCACGGTGATGATTGGCACAAAATGTGAGGTCATCCGTTCGTTGATGTGCTGCCACACGTCCCTTTAACCAGTAAATAAAAGTTCCGTCCGCATCCCATTTGCAAATCCAAAGCACGCCTCCATCGCGAAGCAGGTCATCGAGGTCGATCGAGAGCTCCAGCCGCATGCCGTCAGACGTGAACTTACCCTCGACGGTGATGTCCTGGTTGCGTACGTGCCTCATCACACACGCCCCCTCTTCTTGTCATTGATTCATTCGCGTGCCAGAACATTTTACACATTGACAGTCCGGCTAGCGCGTCTTACGCTCAACTCCTTTCTCGAAAATGTCGACCTCATTGTCCAAACCATCAGCCAGTTTGCCGATGACGCAGAACAGCGGCCAGCATCCTATTCACACCCCTCGGCGTAGTCGATATACTGGCCGATCGACGGCGTTTTCTTACACCACCGTTATCCAATCGTACCTCTTTCGGTTCTTCTTTCCTTCTTACATCTACCCCCAGATAACTTCATGATCACTTCCCTGCTGCCTCGCCTTCCCCAGCTGCAGCCTTCTTCTTTTGTTTCTTGTTTTCTCTGAGCTTTCTCGTAAGCAGTTCCTTAAGCTCTTCGTCCTCGAGATCCTTCTCCGTCCTCACAAGCTCCTGTTTGTACCACACCGGCGGGTGAGTCAGTAACGAAGGGCCGCCTGCGAGCAAAGCAATCGTGAAATGGAAGGCAGCGACGAAGGTGTTAGATGGCGTGTATCTAAGTCTCTTTCGTCAACATACAACGTTCGAGGTTCTGAGCGGGAAGGGGCGTACACGACTTCGTACGGTTTGACCAGACTATGTTGAACGGCCTCTTGCAACCCCATTCGTGCGCGCTTTTCATCTTCAAGCACACGCACATTGAACGGGAATGGGCCGGCCTTTTTCTGCACCTCTGTAAACACCGCACGAGATGTCTTCATCTTGAGCTGGTACGATACTGTATGATCGCGCTGATAGATTGTCGTTCGCGATTCTTCTAACCGGGCCTGTACCGTCACATTCAAAACCCATCAAAGCAAACGCAATAGAGTTTTTTTTTTTCAGGAGGGTAATCTTACCTTTCCATCTTCGCCGGACGATATGAGTATGTCGATCCCATACACCTCACCCTCCACAAAGATGGCTGTCTCAAAATCCTTCTTCTGACCATCACTCGGGTTGAGGATGATACGTTTCTTCCCATCTATCACGTTTTGCGTCTGCTGGCACGATAACATACCTTTCCATGCGTCGTTTCCGGTTTCAGTCATTCTCTCCCTTCACTGATGGTCCCCGCGCGAACGTACCTTCTACGGGCTTGCAGTCCCACGCCGCGGCCACTTTACCCACCGCCTCCGTGACCTGCCAGTTCTTATTGCCGACACGCACGAGGCGCATCGCAACCTCGGCTGCCGACCACGCAGCGCGCAGCGCGTCCGCGCGACGACCCGTCACGGGGTTCTCCGGCGTTGCCCCAACAACGATCGTCTCAGCGGTGATCGCGGCGAAGCCATCGATGTGTGCGCCCAGGTGCAACTTCACGACGTCACCCTTGGCGAGCTTCTGTGCCGAGAGCGGGTCCGAGCTGCGATGGAGAATTTGTTGATAGTCGCCACGACAGGGCGACGGAAGAGAGGGCAGGGGAAAACGTCGTGGGTTATGTGGTGTTACGACAGCAGAAAACTGAGAATCACGCACGCCAGTGGCGAAAAGTGCGCTACGCAGTTGTTCACTGAGATACACGCTGGGAATGCGAGTCCTGCGCAATTGGAGAGAAACGAAAAGGAGAGAGAGAGAGAGATAAATCAAATCAATCGTCTGTCACTTTTGGGTGGCGGTAGAGACGAAAGGA
>Ga0137394_10000633_pt1 | contig 24454 bp, 22 predicted proteins | sample czobulk116metaG_FD_108278 | JGI IMG/M metagenome (GOLD analysis project Ga0137394, IMG submission 108278) | Vadose zone soil microbial communities from Angelo Coast Range Reserve, California, USA - czobulk1.16 metaG | ecosystem: Environmental > Terrestrial > Soil > Vadose zone | place: USA...
GTGCTGTCAACCTTCATGCGGGCGCCGAAGATTTTTATCTTGTCAGTATCCATGGCTATATGCTCTGCGCTCTGAACCTGTACATAAATCCATCGGCACGGAGAACGTACATGTGTTAGCGATCAGGATCTTGGCCTTCTCAACACGTTTTGGGCAATTGGTTCCAATGGATTTGTCGAGAATAAAGCCTATAAGCATATTCGAATGCCATGCGACAGCGAAGAAAAGGGAAATGGTACTAGCCCTCGTCAAGATATGAATCCGTCAGCTTTCCGCCGACTTTTTTGATGATCTGAATGTGATCCAAGTCCGTCGATCCCTACGGTAGGATGAGCAACGAGCGACAGGCTGTATCCCATCCGGATGGCGCTCTCACCTTCAACCGGAGGACAGCATCGACGGCGAGATTTGCAAAATAGTCTTTGTCTTGCGACAACACCTTGGATGAAAGCGTCGTCCGCGCGATGTTCACCAGGTCTTGCCGAAACACCGCAGCATCAGACCTTGACGGCAAACCACGAACTTGTCACTTAAAATCAACGACCATGCATAAGCGACGTACCCATGATCCACGGCGGCATCCTCCAGTGCCTTGAGCGCGGCGGCGCTCGCTATCCGATACCCTTCCACGATCGTTTGCGGATGGATCCTCATCCCGATGAGCTTCTCCGCCTCTCGCAGCAACTCCGCCGCAAGCACCGTGACGCTCGTCGTCCCGTCTCCGACCTCATCGTCCTGCACCTTGGAGATGTTCACGAGGATCTTGGCCGCAGCGTTGTCGAGCTGTATGGCCTTGAGGATCGTCGCGCCGTCGTTCGTCACGTTGATATCTCCGGATGACATCGACTGAAGGATTTTATTCATACCCTTTGGACCAAGCGTGCTCTTGACGAGGTCGCCGAGCGCGAGAGCACCCACGAAGGAGGACAGGCGCGCGTTCTCTGCCTTCTCCTCGGTTGCCTGAAGATGGGAGTGTCAGCAAAAGAAAAAGTAAAAAACTACATGCAGTTATATACTTCTTCGTTGAAAATGTTCGTAGACATGGCTGAATGCTAATGCGATAGTCACGAGGGCTTCAATGAATGAGGGGCGCGGGGATAGGTTTTTTGGACATTCGGACAAGTCTGCTTATCGTGTCATATTACATAACATTTTCCGCTCAACTTTACCTCTGCAGACAAAAGAACTCATTTCCGCAGTGATTGAAGCCCTCGCGACTATCACCGGGGGCACTCTACATAATTCCAAGAGCACCTCCGCGCACCTCCGCGCATCTCTCACCGCGTCGTCCATCCCGCCGCACATACTCTCCCTGTCCCTGCACCTCCGACAAGAACTCTCGATGGCGCAGCCGCCGACTCCGATCATCCCGCTTTTGACGCCACGTACCTGAGCACTGTCTGCTCACCTCCTCGCTCACGGACTCAACTCACGTCCGATCAGCTGGCCGACGGTGCCAAAGGGGGCAGACCGGGTGCGTGTGTGTTTACACGCCGGAAATACACGGGAAGAGCGCGACGCGCTCGTCAGCGCGGCTGTTGTGTGGGCTGCAGGGATCACTCGGGAGGAGAGAGTAGGTCTGGAGAGAGAGCGAGACCGAATCCAGATAGAAATGGGTGGTGTGAACCCGAATGGAGGGGAATTCCTGGAATCAAAATTGTAGTTACCCCTACACTTGTATGCGTAATACTAGGAAGATGGGCTGAGAGTTACGCGCGTGTAGACGCCCAAGTGTTTCATGCATGTGATGATTTGTACAGTCTTAACAAACATAGCATCTCAACGTTGTCCGGTTATCTGTGGCGCTATTTCGAGATTTTCAGTTTGAAGACGGTACTTCTCGTTATCGGGACTACAGCGTCGCATTGCATTATATCCACTGCACCTCTCAATCTAACCATCAATGCATTGTTTTCCCGTACCAACAATTCTAAGTCGTACCGAATCCCAGACAGCAGATGCAAGTCATGATTGTAGTTACGATATCTGCAGCTGGCTCCATCGCCGCTTCCTTCCAAGTATGTTGTGACCAGGACTAGAATCGAAATCCCAGTAAGATATCACATTTAGAGCCCATATGGTCAATTTGGAGAATCTTACTAACTTATGTATTGTATCATGTTGCGCCCCCACTACTCTTCCGTAATAAATCCGCAATTTTTCGGTGTCCGAATCCCAGTGATAGTTGGTATGGAGTGCGGCCGTCATCATTCAACACATGTACGTCAGCTCCACGTTCGAGTAACATTTCCACAACTCCGAGGTGTCCGTTGCATGCTGAGAGATGTAGTGGGGTCCAATGGTCGTGCTTCCTTGCATTTATATTTGCGCCGTGGTCCACGAGCAGCCGCGAGACCTCCAAGTGTCCGTATCGCGATGCCTTGTGCAGCGGGGTCCACCCAAAATCATCACGCGAGTCCACTTCCGCGCCTCGTTCGAGAAGCAAGCGAACGACGTCGAGGTTCCCCTTCGTCGCTGCTGAGTCTAGCGGGGTCGAGTAATGTGTGTCTCTGTCTCTGGCGTTGATGTCCGCGCCCTGCTCGAGCAAAGACTCCACCACGTCGATGTTTCCCTGTTCCGAGGCACAGTGCAGCGAAGTCATTGTTTCTTCCGCCTTATCTTCTTCATCGGCGTCATCCTGAGCTGCCTCGATCGAGCGAAGGGCGTTCTGATCAGTTGGGTCGGCCTCGTACTCAATTAGGATGCTTGCTACCTCGGCTTTGTTATTTGTCGATGCCAATATTGCTGCTGTTTGGTCGTCGTTGTCGCGAGCGTCGATATCTGCGCCCCGCCTAAGCAATAGCTTTACAACCTCCACATGGCCGCTTTGCGATGCCGCGTGCAACGGGGTCCACCCATTCGAGTCCGTGGCACGCACACTCGACCCGTGGTCGATCAAGAGAAGGACGATCTCGGCTTTCCCCTCGGCTGCCGCTCGGTCAAGCGGGGTTTGCTGCCTGTCATTGACCATGTCGACTTTTGCCCCATGGTGGAGCAGTAGCTGCACAACCTCCGTGTGCACATTGGCCGAGGCCAGATGTAATGGGCTCCAAAGGGCGCCCTCCTGATCGTTTGGATCAACTCCGCAGTCCAACAACAGTTGCGCCATGTCAAAATGTCCGTTTTGTGATGCGAAGTGTAATGGGGTCCAGCCCAAATTGTCCCGCGAATTCGGGTCAGCTCCTTTCTGGATGAGATGATGCGAGACTTCGACATGCCCCTTGCTCGAAGCCAAGGCTAACGGGGTCTTTCTGGTCCAATTTTGAATATCGACGGGAACACCAGCGTCGATCAACAGTCGCGTGACGTCCAGGTGTCCATTTTGTGATGCGATGTGTAATGGATTCCAGTCCTCGTTGTCTCTGGTTTTGATATCTGCGCCTCGGCCGATTAGGGAGCGTGCCACGTCGAGCTTCCCGCTGCTACATGCGAGGCCCAACGGTGTCCTCCTGTTGTTATCCCGAACATCGATATCAATGTGATGCTCTTCTAAAAAGAACGTTACAACATGGAGATGCCCATATTCCGATGCCATGTGGGATGGGGTCGAGCCTTTGTTGTCTCTAGCATGGACATTTGCACCTTTCTCAATCAGAAAGCTCACAATATCGAGTTTCCCGCTGCTAGAAGCGAGGCCCAATGCCGTCTCTTCGTCCCCTGTTCGAATATCGACATCGACGCCACACTCGAACAAAAAGTTCACGACTTTGAGCTGCCCACTTTTCGATGCCTTGTGGAATGGTGTCCAGCCTTTATAGTCCTGCAGAGACCACTCCGCTCCATGCTCAATTAAGAAGCGTGCGACCTCGAGGTACCCTTCTTCTGATGCATGGTGAAGGGGAGTCTCTTGTTTATCGTCTCGGATGTTGATACTTGCGCCATGCTGGACAAGCAACTTCGCGATGTCGAGGTGTCCCTGCACCGATGCGAAATGCAGCGGAGTCGACATCTTCGTTTCGTACACATTCACGTCAGCGCCGCTCTCCAGCAATAGCCGTGTGACGTCAATGTGTCCATAACGTGATGCCTTGTGTAATGGAGTCCAGCCATCTTGGTCTCGTGAATTAACGTCTGAGCGATGGTCAATAAGGACTTGCGCAACTTCAAGCTTCCCATAACCACAGGCCGGGGCCAACGGTATCTCTTGGGCTGTATTCCGCGCATCGAGACTTGCGCCCGAGCAAATTAACAGTTCCGCGATTTTGCGATGCCCTTTTCGTGCCGCGGTATGTAGTGGAGTGGCGCCCCAGTTATCGGTGGCGTCCACGTTCGCGCCGGAATTGAGGAGGAGTCGAGTGACTTCTAGCGATGATTGCGAAGAGACTCGGTGTCCACCCTGTGATAATCTGTGAAGCGGAATTCGGCCGTCAATGTCGCGAGAGTTAGGATCTGCGCCATTTTTAAGAAGCAACGTCACGACGTCTACGTGTCCCTTGACTGAAGCAGCATGTAAGGAGGTGATGTTGAAACCGCCAATGTGGTTGACGTCTAATGAATGAGCAACGACCAAACGTTCCGCGAGACCACCTAGACCGCATAATGAGGCATAATACAGAGGCGAGGCCCGAGGCCGCGTAGGGCGCATTTCGGACATAGGGTCCAACCAATGACGATCGATGTCATATAACCAGACCCATGCCGCAAAATGTGGCTTCATCGGATCAAAGAGACGCTCCATCATCTCCTGAATCTGCGATGGCACGTGGCTGAACTGTGCATGATCGACCCAGTGTCGAGCGGCATACATGGCGAGAGGAAAGTGCTGTATGGTGCTTTTGTCGATTTTGTCATCGAGTTGAAGGAGAACACTGAGGGTAGCCTGTGCGAGAATCGTATGTGCGGGTTCGGGGAGAATATGATAGTACGAAAGGCATTCCTCTGCTGTCGCGAGGCGGTCCGACATCAAGAACTCTTTGACGGAGAAATGGGAAAATTGAACAATTTGTAAGTCATTGACATTGACGACGGAGATGAGACTAGAACATGCGGATAAGACCGCTTCTTCTGGGTCTACTGGCTGCCAATCTGAGTTAAATGTGGGTGGTTCAGCGACGTCGAATCGAATTGCAAGAACCTCCGCGAGCTCCTCGACGCGAAGAGGGCGAATGGACACCACAAGACATCGGAACAGACGCTGAGCATACTTTCGTTTCTCCTTATCGATGCCCAATAAGGTCTGCTCATATGTTTGATCTAGACCCTCTGGTAGCTTGGCTAAGGCACTTCGAATACTGGCCGGAAAACTTCGTCGCAGCCGGTCGATCTGGCAGACAACGTATCTAAACCTAGGCGATAACGTGAGTACTCAAGTGAAGCGCCAAGACCATAATCCAGCTTACATGCCATTGGCTCTTTCGGAGAGCGTATCGGTAACCAGATTTTGGTCTTCCTCTCTCCATCTCCGCATATTCCGATCGGAATGGACTACAAATTCGATGTACGCGATTATATCCTCCTTTTGTCCTTTTTCATCATGGAGGGATATTTGGAGAGGTTTCAAGGGCTCAAGGACCATGCGGATGTCGATCTCCGGACGACTAGCCACGCATAGATGAAGGTTCGGAAGGTCCAAGTCAACAAGTACTTCGACAAGTTCTAGGACCTGTTCGCGTGCAGATGGCGTCCCTGAGGTATTTGGGCATTCATCGAGAGCGTCGATTACGATATAAATCGGGCCCTGTCCTGGAAGACTCAGCGTATCCTTGATATACTTGGTAAGCACGATAGTAGTGGGCTTTCGTGTACCACCAGCGTTGGCCGAATATAATCGGGAAAGAAGTTCGTGACAAGAATCCGATTCGGCGGAAAGTTGTGAAAGAACGGAGGAAAGGAGGCCATAGCGATTTTGTTTCTCCGCATCCCGAAAATCGAAATAATAATAGGCCATCAAGGCCAGTCCAGCTGCACGCATCCCCTCGATGTCCTCGATGATTGCCGAGCTAGTAGGGATATGAATGAGTTCAAACGTGGCTGATAACGTAGTAATGAGGTACCGCTCACAGAAGCGTACTCTTTCCTGATCCCGCTATCAGAATAGGAAAAAGTCAATGGGAGGACACGATGACAATGGGAGAAACATACGTTTCCCGTGGATCCACAAGAGAGAACCCCTCGATTTCCATTCTGATAATACCTTGCCTTTAAAGAACCATCCTGCGGTCCCTTCATGGCGTGCATTCAAAAGGAGGTCATGATTCGTCCCAGGATCCGGAGGAGAGAGCCACCGTTGAATGTCCCTTTGTAACTGGTCACCTGCAAGGTAGCTTTAGTCTAGTGGCAAATATGGATGAAGGAAGTAACGAACGTTTTGATTTGTTCATATCATTTACAACCTGGTGAAGGGAAACTATGACCGCAGCAGTAAGCATAGGTAACACCTCTATTGAGCGAGACACATACCTAATACTTGTCGAATGCCGCTATTCGTCACCTTGCCGTCTGATGGACTGAGCGCTCAGCAAGACATTCGGCGGAAATCAAAGAGAACCGCGCACCATCTATAACAACTCTCATGTTAATCATAAGTCCATGGACCACACCCAAGGTCTGTGCGATGGTCATTCTAGCCTCGTCCTGGGTCAATCGATCCAGCCTCTGGAGTACGGCCTCTACCTCGCCGTCTCCCAACAACTTCTTCGCGAACTTCTCTACAGCACGTTGAGCAATTGAACATGTGCGGATGATGGGAGACTTACTGAACCTCCCTTCTTTGATCTGCTTTGTTGCCAGAGCAAGAACTGAAAGTAATTCGACCAAAATTTTGACCAAAATTTCCGTCATTGTCATTACTTGGTTGGGCGGGATCATGATATAAATTTCAAGTCGTTTGAGAAAATTACTGAGACAGTCGAAGAGGTCGAGGAGAGCGTCATAACTTGAACTGACGCCATTAGCAGCCTGGCCCAGCATATGTCACATGTTTTCTGGAACAAGAGCGGCTAAAGGACGTACAGCGAGGAGAACATCGATGCCAGCAAAGACGGCTTTTGCTGGGGGAAAGGGGCACTGTCGAGGTTAAGACAAACCATTTAAGCAAAAGCAATCAATGTAATGGGGTATGTGTGGCCCACCAGGCTAACCGCTCCGTCAATAATCCCCGAGCATGCATGAAGAACCCTTACTGCCGGGCTGAGGCAGCGCATCAGTCTCCGATTCCCTTCGCGATATTCTTTGAAAACCTTCTCTCGTTCTTCAATCAGTTCAAGGATTTCATCTGGAGAGCTCAAGTGTTGAATATTCTCGGCGAGGGGGTTGTGAGAGAGGTCGATCTTGGTTAGATTCGTGTAGTCACGCAAGGCCGCATCGACGATCAACTGAAAATTCGAAGGGGTGGTCATCGTATGTCCAGTGGTCGCAGTCGACGACATGAAGATGTCGGATAGTCTGCTTGACATGGCCCGCTTGTTCAGATGGGATAGAACGGGGAAAGAGAGGAACAAGGTCGAGATAGCGAGTCCATCGTACAGACGCTTACTACCGTGACAGTAGACGCCCGGGCGCATGACCCGCTACATCCGTAGATTATGTCATTTGCTTTCTCGACGCCCAACTCCCATGGCAAGATGGTGATAGGTTGTGAAAGTGGCCTTTCAATACGGATTTAGGACCTGGACGTTGGGATTCCTGTTCCATTACAGTGCGTAGAGCTCATCCTGTACTGCCAATGGTGCTGACACATTAATTCCGAGTCGGCCTGTCGCCGCAAGTGTCGCCGTGTCCCGTGTCTGCCAGTGTATGATGTGCTTGCGAAGTAACGGTGACTTGAACTGCCAGGCGGCACTCGACGTCACGCCCGGATATTTGAGGAGCCCTCTTTTAACCCTTCTGACTATGACGCCTATACTGGCTTCTTTTCATGTGTGTGGCAGTTGAGGTGACGCCACAAGGCTTCTACTAGACAGCCATCTGCGCCTCGGCATGCGACTGTGCGTGCGCTGGCGGACGCGCTGCATTCTGAGTGCTCATGGATGAGTCCGCGGTGTCAGGCAATGTAGTTTGTTCATCGCATTTCGGAGCATGTTAACGTGGACGACACCATCACACCTGTAAGGGTCTTCCATGAAGACAGGCCGACTTGGTGTGACACAGAATGTCTCGGACGAGGGTTTCCTGCGGAAAACACCCAATTGGTCGTCAAAACGGCGCATGCAGCAAGAATAGGCGGCCTGTTGACCGCAGGATGCTCGCGCTGCTCGGTTGGAGGGCTGTATGCTCTCTGAGTCCCAGTAGACACTCTTGGCATCCGGTAGTGTATCCGCTCTCTAAACATGGATAAGCAATGGAAACTAACTTCGAATTACGATTCAGCAATACATAGGCTACACATAGAGGGCCGGTTTTGATACGAACGCCCTTCCCACCCAGGACACCCAGCCAATTTTAGTAACTACCTCTCCCTCTTGCCCCGCCTCTCCGGCAGTCCTCGGCTCAGACTCCTTCCTTCTTCCTGTTTATGGCCACCCAACCCCGTGCTATCTTTTCCAACTCTTCGTGCACTCACTTCATTCAAAAGATGCGTCAGATCAGTTGTAGTATGCATAGGCCTCCATGCGGGCAAATTCGGGGCAATGTGGTCAGAACTTAACGCACCGCGGTTCATGGGTTGCTCGATGTGAGATTATGGCAAGATCAGGGAGAGTGTCGGAATTGAGGAAATGGCAATCATGCGGCGCCGAGGCCTATCGCAGTACGATGTATTTCGAGGCATATGACCGTGGCCTGAGCTCCTACTAGTAGGTCACCTCAGCATATCTACTCTCTTCATCCCCTTGATCATCTTCTTTTCCTTTCACAAATATTTCCCTTCGATTCTTAAGACCTGGTAAAGTAACTGATCAACTCAGCTGTTCTCGAAACGTCCCCGCATGCTTCCAAGTCTGCCTTGCGCTCTATACTAACGCTTGCTGCCCCTTCTACTCGGATTTTCGGCTCTACTTCAGAGCCCTCGCGTCAACCCATATCCTCTCCAGATACTTGAGATTAAAGTAGTAATAGTTTAATATTACTTGCAGGATGGTATGAACTTGAGGATGGTAGGATTGCGTTTGGTTGGTTTCCAGGCCGTTAACCCTGCAACACTTCTATCTCTTGCGTACTCCTTTCGAATTGTGCGACGACGGCACTCCCGCGCTGGGGCACCGCACCTATGTGACCTCAAGATAACCCATCAGCACTATACACGAGGAAACGCGGCAGCCCAACGCACCGTAGACATCCACGCCAGCCTTCACTCGCACGATGTCTTCCCTATTCCACTCGACCGCCGCGATCTGCGCATGCTTGAGCGTACCTAGCATTCGCTAGGTGACTGGAGCCATGGGAGCGGATTCTCTCAAATTCGGAGAGTTGTCCGATGATCACAGCGCGATCAGGGCCTTCGGAAGAATTGAGCTGGGCACGAGTGTGCTTGATCGCCTGCTCTAAATGCTCCGGCTTCTGAGACGCGCGAAATAGAGTCTGGTAAAAGACAGTAGCAGACCTGAAGGCCAATTCCTGCCATGGACTCGGCGTATCTCCGGGGCCACGAAAGGTGATAATTTCGTCAAGGATAGCCAAATCGTCCTCCGAAAGAGTTATACGGAAGCGAGCGAAGAGAAATTTGGTAAACACGAAAGAAACGTCGTGCAAATCCAGTAGCCGCGTGACTGCCTATCGGGGTAATGACAACACGAGAGCAGGAAGAGAAGGGATATCGCTGTCTAGTTCGTAGAGACTGCCAGAAAAAGATGGAATGGACGATAGATCAGACACAAGACAAACAGCCATGATGTACCGGATGACTCGAAGATGGTGGGATCAAATCCCCAACTTACGTTGTTGGTCACTCATAATTCGATACACGACAATCTCAGGACAAACGTATGAACCACCGATGCTTGGATATCAAATTAGGCAGTTGTACGAGATGAAGAGGAAAAGCGAACTGAATGTCCCAAAGACAGAGACAACCGGCAACGGTCATCCTTTTTGGGACTTTGTCGACCGACTTGGACCACCGTGACCTCCGCGCCGCATCTGAAGTCGAGAAGCCCAAAATATGTACAATAAGTACTACTATCTGTGGTGCAACCTTTGACCGTGACACGCCTTGTCTTCCTTCAAAGGCTCTACTGAGTTGCGGGCTCAGCACATCCCGAATAATTAATGCGACAGGCCGAGGCCACAAGTACCACGCTTTTCACCCTTGTGTCCGATTTAAACGATCTCCCCGGATCTTACTAGTGTGTGGAACATTTGTATCGAACGGGCCATCTTGGTTGCATTATTTGATGCAGAATGTTGGCCATTCGCTAAACGAGCTGTGTCCAGTGGATTTTCGGGGCTGTGTGGCAAACACGCTTGGGTCAGGCTATTGTCCCTAATCGGCAAAAGTAGGGCTCAAAGATTATCGCAGGCACTGTGGGCGGATTGTCTCCCTTTCACGGATCCGCTGAAGTGAGTACAATGGTCCCACCAGGAGCGTCAGACACACACGATACGCTTCTACTCACCGCTGCTAAGCCTTATGGGGATTTCGTGTGTGGTTGCGTGAAGGACTCTGGTGGCACTGAGATCTGAGAATCTGACTACACCAAGCCGGGCAAGGTACTGCATGGCCAAAGCTCAAGGAGGCCATCGGCGTATGGCGGACACTAAATGTGACCTGTGCCTGCTCGTGACCATGACGTCCGACTCCATCACGCGCCTCCCTTTAAAAAGCGTCGACCGCAGCTCGTATCGCTTTGCATCCCATTCCACAAACCCGACTTCCTTCACACCTTGCCTTCTACGAGCTATCATATCTTCCCCATTAGCCAATCACCACGCAACGATGAGTCTCTTCCACACCAACAACGATCCTACCTTCTGTGGCGAGGACCAGACGACCGCATGGTCCGAAGCCGTGAGCAATGAGCAAGACGCTCTTGCATTCGACTGGACTGCAACTTGCCCCATCCTGGTGAGCGGATTTCTTTCGGGATATGAGAGTTTGTTCACCTTTTGAAAGTCTCGAAACCCCGGTTGGGTTTTTGCTGGCACGTTTGACGACTTGCCCAACATCGACGTCGGGCTTGGGGCCTTTGACGAACTTGAGGCCGCTGGTATCGGGGCGTTCAATCATGGCCTCGGCCAATCATCCGACATCTACGATCACACCGTGACGAACACCGTGAGTACATAACGCCCGAATGTCAACCAGGGGAATTGACTTACCTCGTTACGCTACAGGACATCGTCGCTCCTTCGATGGTGCCGACGCCCACATCGCCGCCCACCAATGCCCCATGGGATGGGTACACTATTGCGCCCGCCCAACTAACTTTAGGGCCGCAAAGTGTGAGTGTCGGGCTCTTCAGGTACAAGAGTCCTTCTCACCTTGACTTCTTCGCAGGGACCCTTCGCTTGTGGCCCCGCGGCAGCGGCCACTCCTTCCCAAAATCAATTGGCCTGGCAGTTCGAACAGCCAGACCAATTCCCGAGTCTGGCCCCTTCATACACCGACGATTATGGGGGCATGGTGGGATCGTACCCACCAGATTTCAACTTCACCAGCATTGTTGGCACCACGCCGTGAGTATCTCCTTCCTACTTATGGGTGACACACGCCCCTTCGCTAACACTAGCCGTTACTATAGCTGGGGGTCGGCTCAGAGAGACGCACCTCCCATTGGCGTGGCAGATGCCAGCCAGTCGATACCATCTGTCCGGACGAGGACTATTCTTGGGAAACGTCCTCGTCGTGAAGACAGACCCACAGGCGACGACGTTCAGGTGGCACTACCTGGCACCAGCACATGCGGCCCACCCAAGAGGGCTAAGAGGAAGATCGGGGTCTTGGAAGCAGCAGGGTCCACAAGCAGGGCCCGCCAAAAGTCTGCGACCAAGACCCTGGTAAATCATCGTGATAAATCCGAGGCGGCGGGACGCGGAGCGGGGAAGCTCGCGGCCCCTTTCGCGCACGAAGTTTACCACGAATTCCTGCCAGGACCAAGTGTCCAGCAGGAGTTGGTCGTGACGACTGCGCAGGGAGAGCAACCCTGGATCGAGGGGAGTGCAGAGGAAGCGACATGGAACCCCACAAGCAGCGACGTGTGGCAACAGCAGATTGCCAACAGCGCTAACGTCGGGGACAGGGAGGACGTGGGGAGGCGCAGTTTCCGAATCCCGAGGAGACTCACTCAGAGGCAGATGGGTCTCCTCGAGGCCACGCCGGACGACTTGGCGCGCGAAACCGTCCGCGAGCTCAAGTGCCGACTTTGCCCCGGCACTGGAATCGGAGACTGGGATGGCTACAGGCGGCACTGCAACTCCATGGAGGCGCATCCCCTCAAACTGTTGTTCTGCGAGTCTTGCGGGGATTTCTTCGCCCGCACCGACTCGCTGGCACGACATCGCAAGAACCCCCCTGCGGAGTGCTGCGAGGCCACACCAGACGAGGCCAAAGCCAAGCGGACGGCGGCGGAGCAGGTGCATAGGGACTTTGAGGAACAGCTGAAATGCTACCTTGGGACAAACAAGGAGATAGGGGAACCATTCGCGCAGAGGGTGAAGGCGATGTTCTCCAAAACGTCGAAGAGAGGGAGCAGGCAGCAGAGCCGCCTAAAAGGGCCCAGAGCGTAGTCGCATAACAAAATCATTATCTTTTACCTTGTCTTTTGATGGTCCTACTGCGAAGAGAGAACTTGCAGTGTGGCGCCACGGACGATTTCCTTATTTACCTTGTACTTGCTGCAACGTTTTGTATGGTTGTTTACTTGCTTTGGCGTCGCTGCATATATACTAGAAGTTATCCCGATCCAACATGGCTTTGTTGAGCCATTGTACCGACTACGCACCGTATATCCCCATCCATCTGACAGACATCGCTCAACTACAACCCCCAAACCACGAACACGAACCACGGGAGTCAAGACTTGAGTAGAGGGAAGGTAGGGACAATCAATCGATTTGATCACAGCCGGATAAGAAAATGTTCCTTCTTAAACACGCAGCACGGCCGAATTTTCTTGCCACGCCGACCCAACGTGAGAAGGCGTACGAGATGAAGAAGCTCCAACTCCGCACCAGAACCTCTTCCTTCCACATGGGACACCACGAGCCATACACATGTACGCTGTACGCGGTCACGAGCGATGCTTGAGCGCTTGAGCCGCGCAACGAGCACAACTCGCCTCTCCACAAGTAGCCGGATCAATCAATCGATTGTCTTCTAGAGCCTTCCTTCCCACACAAGGACCCGTCGACGTATTCCTTAGGCCGACAAAAGGGTGGGGGAATGAGGGAGAGATGGAAGCGAGAGCCAGGAGAGGTATAGCAAAGGGCCGCCGGATCGATGATTTTTCTTCTACCTCCGTATGTTCTTCCTTTTTCTCCGACAATTTTCTTGCGACGTGGCGATGCGCATCCGATTGGCACAAGGACCATTCCTATTCCTATAGGAGAACAAGCCGTCCTTCAGATTGCTGTCTCGCTTGACGGGCGGACACGCTAGGCACCCACTTTGGTCGACCTCAAAACACGCATCGCATGGTCGTGTCCTGTGTCCGTTATGTTCCATTTCCCACCCGCAGGTCACACTGACAACCAACTCAGTTCTCTTGATCCGACACACCATAACGATTCTTTGTCGAGCCATGGGCGCTTTCCTCAGTCATTACCACGACCTCGCGTCTCGTTTCCCCTCGCCCTCACCTGTGCTCCTCAGCCTGGGCCGCGTTACCGCATTCCAGCAGAACCTGGCTTACATCGACGAGCAAAACCGGGTCATCATCAAAGTCGATAATGAGGGGTCGGAGGAGCTCACCTAGCAGACCCATGTTTGAAATATGGAATGGGTCTGCTTGGTGAGCTGCAATCCCTACCAAGAGCTGTCGTCAGAGCCCGCGCAACCGTGAGCCCTGGCACCCCTCTCCACTTGTGCAGTCGCTCTCCGATGACCGTGACACGGCGCAACCGCACCTTACTCCGAAAAGCCCACCGCCGTCACATTCGTCCTCCGAATCGCCCTTCTCCACTCTCTCGCGTCAGCCTTCGTCTTCAGGGTCGACCACTGTGACGGAACCATTCGACTCTGGCAATGGAGGCCTCGCATCGGCCCCTGGGGTGCGTCATACTTCACGGGAAACAGCGATCTTCAATAAGGACAGATGAGTATCTTACATCATCTCGAGTCGCGGCTGTCTGCAAATTACGATGACAGGAGGGAGCGGAAAGAGCGCAAGCGCACGGAGAAATCTGTGAGTGACGAACAGGTGTTGCTGATCACGCGCGAGAGAAAATCTTCGGAGGCTTCCATGGAATCAGCCCTGCGCACCTTATTCTCGTTAATCTTTCACTCCAATTATTTCGACAAACTCCTGTATACCTTCACAAGCAGCACATCCCTTTCGCTCACGGACCATTAAAGTCAATCTTTTAGCTTCCCCCGACAACCGTTCTCCTCGTACCCCTATGACTCACCTACTACCCGAGGCATGGGTCACACGCAGGATGACCATGCGTCCCTGGCCTTGTCCTCCACTGACGCTAACTTTGTCCAGCAGCACAAGCGCGGCTCAGGTTGTGCTTGCTGCGGCACCCCGCGCGACGCGTATGATGCAGAGATTGGTCATGGGAGAAAAGTACTTGGCTATTCCCCACCCGACAACAACAGCAACCGAAAAAGAAAAAGACCGGGATTGAGAAAAGACCCACTTGCCAGCGACGCGCCGACTTCTCCCCAGCCAACATCTCCAAAATGCAGCAGCACGTTCTGCTTCAGCGTGTTGAAAATGTCCTTTCCAGATATCTCCTCTGGGGACTGCGTCCAAGTAGTGGGATCATGGCCGTGACGCGTTGTCGAGTCGGACGCAGATGGAGCGGGGATGAACTCGACGAGGACTCCGAGTCGGAGCTAGCGGTTCTGGTACATGTGAGTTATTCATTCGTTTCAATAACCGCCGAGGGTCAGGACTTGAGAGAGAAGGAAGGCATTGAATCGAACTATGCACACGTATAGACTAATAGAAACCGATTACACTAGATCAATTATCACAAAACCAACCAGTGACAGTGGCCAGTATGCCCACTACAATATCGGATAAGCGGCTCGACCATTATTGCCGGACACTCTCAAGTGTAAGTTCTGCGTCGACTTTAAAACTTCAAACCGAGTTAGAAAATCCAATTATCTAGAGGAAGATTTCTCATCGAACCTTATTATACGTCAATCTTCTCGTGCATCGTATTTCCGGAGTACATCCGCGATCTTTCTATGTCCCTTTCCCAGCGACAGCTGGTACGAACTTCGGCGCTCATCATTCATCAGATTCACGTCCGCGCCGCGTTCAAGCAACAATTCCACGACCGCGAGGTGTCCATTCCGCGCCGCAAGGTGCATCGGCGTCCAATGATCCTGCTTCCTCGCGTCTACGTTTGCGCCGCCGCGGTCGATCAGCACACGCGCGACTTCGACGTGCCCGTATCGCGCCGCCTTGTGCAGCGGCGTCCACCCTAACCTGTCACGCGAGTCCGCCTCCGCGCCCCGCTCGAGGAGCAGGCGCACGACGTCGAGATTTCCGTTGGTGGCCGCGAGGTCTAGGGGGGTCTTGTGAGACCGGTTTGGGGCGTTGACGTCTGCGCCTCGGTCGAGCAACACCTTCACCTTGTCAACCTCCCCTTCTTCCGAGGCACTGTGCAGTGGAGACTTTTCCTCTTCTTCGTTCCCATCCTCATTGGCGTCATGTTGAGCGGCGTCCAACGTCGCAGAACGCAAGTTGATTCGAGCATTTGGGTCCGCCGCGTACTCTGCTAAAAAGCTCGCAACCTCCGTCCACTCGTTCTCCAACGCCAACTCTTCTGGAGTCTCCTTGGCGTTGTTGACCACGTCAACATCCGCGCCCCGCCTAAGCAACAACTTGACGACGTCGAGGTGCCCATTTTGTGATGCCGCATGTAATGGGGTACAACTGTTGCTGTCCGCGGCATGCAGATCGGCTTCGTAGTCGATTAGGAAGCCTACGATCTCGACTTGTCCGTTGCATGCCGCACGGTCGAGCGGAGTCTGTCGCTTTTCGCTGAACGAGTCGACTCTTGCGCCATGCTGGACAAGTAACTGAGCTACCTCGAGGTGCCCGTTAGCCGCCGCAAGATGCAGTGAGCTCCAGCTGTCATCCTTGTTGACGTTCGGATCGACTCCGCAATCGAGCAACAGCTTCACCACGTCGACACCTCCGTTACGCGACGCAAAGTGCAATGGAGCCCAACTCCGGTCGTCTCTCGTATTTATGTCGGCACCTTGATCGATGAGGAAGCGCGAGACTTTGACTCTTCCCTTGCTCACCGCCAACATCAACGGGGTCTTTTGCGTTCTATTCCTGATGTCGACGGCGGTGCCACATTGGACCAAGAGGCGTACGATGTGAAGGCGCCCATTTTGTGACGCGGTGTGCAACGGGTTCCAACCCTTATTATCCACGGAGTGAATATCAGCGCCTTGCTGGATCAGGAAGTGAACGACGTCGAGCTGCCCGCTGCTAGATGCAAGGTCCAATGCCGTTTCCCCGTTTCCATTTCGCACGTTGACGTCGATGCCACGTTCTAGCAGCAACTTTGCGACGTGAAGATGCCCGCTTTTTGATGCAGAGTGGAATGGTGTCCATCCTTTGTTGTCCCGCGAGTATATGGACGCGCCATGCTCGATCAACAAGCGCACGATCGCGAGGTGCCCGTTCCCTGCCGCCCGGTCCAAGGGGGTCTCCTGTTTGTCGTTTCGGCTGTCGATATCTGCATCATGCTCGATGAGCAACTTTGCGATGTCGAAATACCCGTTCGCCGACACAAGATGCAACGGACTCCAGTGATCCGCCTTGTGTACGTTTGCCTCGGCGCCGCGTTCTAGCAATAGTCGTGAGACCTCGATGTGGCCATTTCGTACCGCAGAGTGTAGCGGAGTCCAACCATCATTGTCCAGGGAATTCAGGTACGAGCCACGGTCTATAAGGAAGCGTGCCATATCGAGCTTCCCATTGCCACATGCCAGAGCCAAGGGCCTCTTTTGGGCCTCCGTCCGCGCATCGAGGCTTGCACCGAACTCAAGCAACAGCTGCGCCATGCTACAATCCCCGTTTCGTGCTGCGATGTGTAGTGGGGTCCAGCCCCGTTCGTCGGTGGTGTTCACGTTTGCGCCAGACTTGAGGAAGACCCGCGCGATCTCGAGGTGCCCGTGACCTACTGCCCGGTCCAAGGGAGTCTCCCGCTTTTCGTTGAGCATATCAACGACCGCGCGGTATTGAATAAGCAACTGAACGATTTCGGTTTTTTCGTTGGCCGATGCGAGATGTAGAGGAGTCCAGGCGTCATCCTTCTTCGAGTTCACATCTGCGCCGCGATCCAATAATATTTTCGCGACGTCGAGGTGTCCATAGCGCGAAGCAGAATGCAATGGACTCCAACCCTGGTTGTCTTCACAATTCACCTCTGCGCCGAGGTCAAGTAGGAGGCGGGTAATCTCGGCCTTTCCCTCGCAAGCTGCGAAGTGTAGTGGTTGCTCTCGCTTTCCGGTTTGGGCATGAACGTCCGCATGATACTGCAACAACGGCCGTACGACTTTCAAGTTGCCTGCTCTGCATGCTCTGTGTAGTGGAGTTGCACCTTCATTATCCGGAACATCCACGCTGGCACCGTGTTGCAGTAGTAGCGGCGTGATCTCCTTGTGCCCTTTCCCTAAGGACGCATGCAAAGCGGTGAGGTGATGCCCACCCCTTGCATTTATGTCCAAAGGACGAGTATGAATGAGATGTTCCACGACGTCATAGAAACCGCACAAAGCAGCATAATACAAGGAGGATGTCTGCGGTCGCGCTGAACGGGGCGTGGACACATGCTTTCTCCAGTGAAGGTCCACGTCGTGTAACCAGATCCACGCAGCGAGATGGGGTCTATCCGGGTCGAAGAGGCGGACCAAGGCCTCTTGGATGTGGGGTGATGAGCCTTCGAATTGGATGTGTTCGACCCAGTGTTGAGCAGCGTATATGGCCAGTGGAGAATTTTTGACAACCGTTTCATCGATGGTGTCATCAAGATTGAGAAGGATGCTGAGACATGCTTTCCCCAGGATGGTATGTGCGGGACCGGGAAGAATATGGAAATGGGAAAGGTTGGCTTCCATGTCAGCGAGGTGTTTCGAGGTCAAGAACTCTTTGACAGAGAAATGAGAATATTGAATGACCTCGGCCCCATTGACGTTGACAAGGGTGACTAAACTGGAGCACGCAGAAAACACTGCTTCTTCTGCATTCCCGGAACGCCACTGCGCGTTATAGTTGGGTACGGAATCGGAATTGAACCGAATCGCGAGGACTTCCGCAAGCTCGTCAAGGCGAAGCGGGCGGGCAGACACGGTGAGACATTGGAAAAGACGTAGAGCATATTGTCGTTTCTCTTTGTCAATGCCAAGCAATGTCTTTTCGTAGGTTTCGTCCAAACCCTCTGGTAGTTCGTTGAGAGCGCTTCGGATGCTCGCAGGAAAATTGCGACGCAGGGAATCAAGCTGACAGAATGCCCAACGGAACCTGCGAGGTTCAGTAAGTGACCAGTGCGAGAGTCCATTACGGCCATATCTTACATTCCATCCGCCTTGTCTGAAACGATTTTGATGACCAATTCCTTATCTTCTTTCCGCCATCGGCGCATCGTCGGGTCTGTGTAGACGACGTGGGTGATGTAATTGAGAATATCCTTTCTTTGTCCGGTTTCGTCATGGAGGGACACCTGGAGGGACGTTAATGACTCTAGTATGTCCCGGATGTCGACTTCAGGGCGACTGGCCACGCATATACGTAAATTTGGATGCCGCAAATCGACCAGCTCCTTCACGAGCTGGAGAGCCTTTCCTCGGGCAGTCGGAAAGCCGGAAGTCTTTGGACACTCATCAAGAGCATCAATAATGACGTAAGTGGCATCTTGTCTTCGACACTCGAGCATGTCTTTGAGACATAGCGTAAGCGCAGCATCAGCTGGCTTTCGCGTGCCAGAGGCGTGTGTCGAATAGAGGTGAGAAAGGATTTCGTAGCAAGGATCAGACTCGGCGGAAAGTTGGACAAGGAGAGACGAGAGGAGACCGTGACGGTGTTGTTTGTCGGCGTCTCGAAAATCGAAATAGTAATAGGCGACAGAAGCTAATCCGGCGACCCGCTTGCAATCCAGGTCCTGGATGATTGAGAAGCTGACCGACGTGTATGAGCGCAGCTAGGTGGTGGTGTCAGGGTGATACTTACAGAAGAGTACTCTTTCCCGAGCCGGCTAGGATACCAGAATACGATCAGCATGTGAAACGATGCAACGCCGAGGAAGGCATACGCTTTCCGTGAATCCACAAGGGATGGCCTGTTGCTTTCCATTCAGCAAAGACGCTGCCCTTTAAAAACCACGCTCCTGTTCCGGCTTGATAAGCTTCGCAAGCGATGTTATGGTTTGTGGACGGATCTGGGGGAGAAAGCCAATGCCGGACTTTATCCTGCAGTTGGTCACCTACAGAACCGTCTGACTCTGATGCTAACAATATTGACAGGACGGATGGACCACGAACGCATTATCTTGTTTATCTCGATTGCCGTTCCTTGCATGGTAACTAGGATATCAGGATCAGTAGGCAAGCTCATGGGTGAAGGTAAGAACGTACCTAGGGCTTGTCGGAAGCCATCCATCGACACTTCATCATCTACCAGAGGATAACTCAGTGAGAAATATGGAACTAGGGAATCAAACCTGGCGCACTATCGATGACCACCTTTACGTTATTAACAAGGCCATACACAACTTGTAGGGTCTGCGCTACAGTCATTCGGGCCTCCTCCTGGGTGAGGCGATCCAGTCTCTGAAGGACTGCCTCAATGTCGCTCTCACCCAACAACTTCTTGGCAAATTTCTCTAAACAACATTGAGCCAAGGACGTATTATGGGCATGAGTGTACTTACTAAAACGACCTTGCTTTATCTGTTTTGTTGCCAAGGCAAGGACAGACAATACCTCAACCATAATCTTTGCGATTATGTCCATTATACTATCAGCGATGGGCATCTCGGTATAAATGTTGAGGCGCTTGAGGAAATTCCCAGTGCACTCGAAAAGGTCGACAAGGGCGTCATAGCTGGAACTAACATTGATGGCCGCCTAGAACGCTGTACGTAAGAGGGTTCCAGTTGAAGCCAGAAGGGAATATGCGTACGACGAGGAGAATATCAACACCAATGAATACTGCCTTTCCTAGCGAAAATGTGTGCTGTGGATAAAATCGATAAAACGCTGAACTGGCATTGCGGAATGATCGTCGACACGACATCTTACTGCACTAATCGCCTCGCCCAGAAATCCAGATAACACATGGACGACATGGACGATCGGGCTTATCCAGTTGATTAACTTGCGATTTCCCTCCCTGTATTCTCTGAACTGCCCGGCTTTGTCACTGAGTAGCCCGAGGACGTCCTCAGGAGAAACGCGGTCTTCGAGTTGTTTGGCAAAGTCGTACTTGGCAAGGTCGACCCCCGTCTGTCTGGTGTAATCATTTAGTGCATTGTCGAGAATCGCTTTGAAGTTGTAAGATAAGGTCCTTGAGCTTGAAGAGATGGCCGAAGACATAGAACCAAAGTCAACTTTGCCAGTGAATAATATAACTGTACCAAGCGTCACGGAGATAGGAGGGACCGTGCGGAAAGGAAGAAAGAAGGCGCGTTTGAGCCTCGCATGATGGACGCGGCGTGATTTATCGAGATGCTGTGTGACTTTGATGCGTACCTTGATAAGGGCCCAGGACTGCAGTCATTGACGCGCGCCAAAGCAGAGCCCCCGAAACGCCAACAGCGGACTTGCACAGCAGGCTTTAAGAAAAACAAAAACGTACTCTCCAATGTGCCACCAATTGATGATGAATCAAAAGCAAGTTCTATGCACCATTGGATGATGACGGGAAAGAGGCGCATCTAGCCAGGTTCGGCGCAGGGCACGAGGTATGGCTCTCACAGAGCGGAGACTAACTAACCAAACACAGTCATTCCACTTTCAGCCCATGCTGTATCCTGGCGTTTGACACTTCTGGGGTTCAGGTTGGGAATGAGGCGATGAAAAACTGGAATCCTGTGAGTGTGTGACCCACGGCCCTCACATATACCTCCGAAAGGAACCACCGAGTAGAATGGTTGCAGTGTATGGTGGCGTGAAAAATGCTAGAAGCAATCTTGACGAGAGTGCGGTTCAGAGAAGTGAAATGAGAGCGGTGCCCTTCACTGCTGGGACGAAGATGATATCCGTAGTTCAATGAGACCTACATGATATCATATGCAGTACTCGAGGACTGTATCCTCCCTCCCCTATTTTGGGTACTTGACAGAGAGAGAGAGAGGACTCGTGTGAGGTGCATAGGCGTGAGAGGGTTAGGGTTAGGGTCTTTGTTGCCAGCAGACAGCCCTGGCCTTCTTTCTTTTACTATCATCTTATCTATTCTCCTCGTTTAATACTTGAAACGTATTTACAATTTCTCTGGGACGACCTTCTCTAGGTTATCCCTGAGATCGACGGTCCAATCGGAATCATCTCTGTGGCAAAAAATTTCGACGCCTTAGCGTCTCCCAGTGATAGTGGTACATACTCGAAATACTCCAACTCCTCCCACATGAGTACATCCACTGTTCTTTCTCCTGCTTTCCCTCTCCCCCTTAGCCCGCCAAGTACTCATGACCCAGCTCTCAAACCAAACCCACATCCATATGCCATAAAGACCACCCACACCGCCCTCTTGTCGCGTTCCAATTCCTCTGGACACAATACCCCGTCCAAGTATTTCTACAGCCCGTCCCCTGGTACTTCATCGCGTAGCCCTACCAAACGCGCCCATGAGTATCGCGGTCACCGCCAGTCCACCAGTCTCACGGGTGAACTCCCGTTTCCTCTGCCTTCTCCCTTACCTTCGCCCACGCACCCGCAACGCAGCGAAACTGAAGACGATGCTTTATTTCGCAGGCCGCGCGCTGATACACTCCCAACATACTTGGCCGATAGCAACCACGTGCTATCTATGGAGCCGAAGGAGGACTTGCCACTCAATCCAAAGATATGGACACCTTCGCAACTGTCTGTGTACCTAACGACGGCTCTCCGAGTCCGATCTGGAGAACGACTGCCCGAACGTGTGGCAAGCGACATTGCATCGTGGGTGCGCCGCGAGAGCGTCACTGGACGTACTTTCTTGCGCTGGACTGACCAGGATCTCGGACTGTAAGGCTTGTTTTTTTGTTTTGAACCTGCAGGCATGGTAATTTATAAATTCATTTGTTTGTTCTAGTCTCGGCGTCAACGTGCTCTGGCGCAGCGCACTCCTAGCGGCCTCGCGTAACCTTAGACAGAACATCCTCCGTGGGCGTATCTGGGGTAACTCGGTATCTGACGAGCAGGGGCAGGATCGAGAGCGAGAGCTAGGCGACGCGCCCTTCACCAGCGCGTTATATGCGTCCTCATCTAGTTCGCTCGATCTCCCACTCACTGGCGAAGATGTCGAGTCTGGCTCCGAACTCCGACCGACACGGCGTTCGCGCGTGAGTAAGAATGCCAATGGCCGAGTGCGTGGGATGGTTGATAAATGGGAGCGCGAGCGCGCAGGAAGCCAGAGTCCGACACGCAGATTGGGCGCTAATGGCCGCAACCGATATGGCTCGGAAAGTGACAACGGGAGCGAATCTGGCGAGGAAGAGATGGCAGCGGCGATGGGTGTTGACGCGCACGGTGCTCGCATTGCGCACATATCACCATTCCCTAGTAATGGTGCTACTTCAGTGCCGGCCGAGAACGATGAACCCAGCATCGAAGACCTTCTTGCTGCCGGGACATCACCTTCCGCACCGAAGGACGGCTCTTCATGGGGTGCGCGCGCATGGGAAGGTCTTGACGCTGGCATCACAATGCGACGCATCGAGCCGAACGACACCGTCGTCCCGCGCCGTGACGGCAGCGGTGGTAGCAGCGGTGCTGATGCGGGGAGCACAGCTAACTTTGCCGAACGAAGCAAGCGCAGAGGTGGCAATAGCAGCAGCGGTCGATGCATGGGGAAGGCGACAAACAAAGAGGACCCGCGACTCGCGCGACCCACAGTCGCGGATATCTTTGTGGAGACCCCGGAATCGATATTGACGTCGGCACACGCAGAAGCGGAAGTACAAGCTGATGTGGGTGCCGAGATGGAACTAGAAGAAGAGGCGGCGGCGGCCATAGAGGCAGAACTTGAGGCGAAGGAGCTTGCGCTGGAGGACGAGGCGCGAGCAACGCGCGCATTAATAGAGGAGTTCAAGCGTCGGCTGGAGGAAGTCGAGGCGCGTGTATCTGTGATGGAGGCAGACTGGCACCCTCCGGAGGGACAGCAGGCGCCCATATCACAACAGCAACAGCAACAGCAACAGTCCGAAGCTCAAGAAGCCTCCGCAGATGACAAGGACACGCACGACGATGCGGTCGACGCCCTTCCAAAGACGGTGGGCGTAACACCCGAGCCAGCCGAGAAGCCCGCCGATGAGAGAGAGGTGGGCGCCCGCAATGCGGTGGAGGAGAACGGCGGCGTGGACCCTAATGCCGTCGCGGAACGTCCTGTTGCTCCTGTTGCTCCTGTTCGTCACGGCATGGTCGATCTTGGACCCACTATGATGTCCGATCTGCCCTCGTACGTTCTCCTTGTCGGTCTCGGGGTATGTGCGGTCGTTCTCCAGGTGGTCTTGAAGCGCGTCGGGGGCCGCAGCTTCAGGCCTTGATCGGTATCGTGCCTCTCTCGCTCTGTCTTATCCTTCCCTTTCCCCCCACTTTTCGCGCTCGCGTATCTTGCGAGCTCTGCGCTTTTGATCTATGAACTCATCACCACCATCATCACCTCCGCGCTCCGAGTTATGTTTCGTCCCTAATGATTTTTTCTCTTGTTCACGAATCGCATTTTACGACCCTTTTACGACCTTTTACGCCGTGCAAAGACGTGCTACTTTCTTACTTTCTTGCAATCCCCTGGCTAATCTCCGTTGCATCCTCCTCAAACCTCCCCTTATTCCCTTCAACATATATCCATGGCATTTCGTGCCGACTTGGCTCCTTCCTTGTCTGCAGTCGGCGTTGTACCTCGCCCTGCAACTTTGTACGGTGGTAGCAGCGTGTTCGGGGTATGCTTAAGCCCTGTATTGTCTTACACAACTCAGTTCGAATCTCTAGTTTGATCGAAGAATAACGGGGCTATGATGCCTGTGGGCGTAAGAAGAGCCAGCTAATGCCATCTTGAACACAGCGTCTCTTAATAGCTGGCTTTGGCCAGGATTGCTAAAGATCATGTCTCTTCTTCGTCTACATGTAGATCGCTATGTGAATTAAACCTACATTGCTACTAATATTACTGTCGGGATACAAAAAAAGCAAGTCAGAAAGAAACGGGAAGGAGAAATTCATGTTAGTATGTCGTCGTCGTTGAGAAAA
>Ga0137394_10000634_pt1 | contig 24443 bp, 27 predicted proteins | sample czobulk116metaG_FD_108278 | JGI IMG/M metagenome (GOLD analysis project Ga0137394, IMG submission 108278) | Vadose zone soil microbial communities from Angelo Coast Range Reserve, California, USA - czobulk1.16 metaG | ecosystem: Environmental > Terrestrial > Soil > Vadose zone | place: USA...
CAGTGGCAGCAGTGGCAGCAGTGGCAGCAGCCGCAGCAGCCGCCAACCCCACTGTCCGATCCCTAGCGGCAGCAGTCACCCCAACTCGATCCCTAGTGGCAGCAGTCACCCCCACTCGGTCCCTAGCGGCAGCAGTCACCCCCAGTCGATCCCTAGCGGCAGCAGTCACCCCTACTCGATCCCTAGCGGCAGCAATCCCACCCAGTCGATCCCTAGCAGCACTGGGCAACCCGCGCGCCGCGCCTGGAGCCAACACCGCCGTATGGCTGGCCAACATCACGCCTTCTAAAGCAGCCCCTGTCGTCCTGCACTTGGCAAATTCCCAGCGCAGGCATAGTGGAGAGAACCCGTCTCATATATTCCGATTCTCGATGATCCCGATCATTTCTTTCAATGTGGGGATTGTATCCCCTTCTTTGTCCCTTGACTTTGCCTAGCGCGGATTTGTAATCCCCATATACCTCACATTTTGTTCTTAATAAAGTGTTGACGCCATTGTCATTGTTACCTTGCCCATCGAACTAAGGATTCGAACGGACTGGCGAATACAGGGATATAAGATACAACAACAAATCATCGTGTGCTACCAGTGTCACCAAAAAGGGGGTAAAAGAGGGATAGGTAAATGAGAATGAGTCCGACACTCGACGCCCCCCGTTCCCGTGTCATACATATATACAATACGCACATACGATATTCCGCCACTAGGTGACATCCTCTATGAATCGGCTGTCACGATGTTGAAGGAATTCCAAAACGTTGCGTGGCGGGCGCGGGATCGGGACCATATTGTCGCCGTCCGCGTTATCAGGTACCGGCGCAGGGGTAGCAACGCCCTTGTCCTTGTCGTCGTCTCCCTCCGTACTGTCTGGTACCAGTGTCGTCTTCTCACCATCCGAGCTCCTTGCCGCCTCTGCGACTGCGCCCTGTTGCGACAGGGGCGCTTGGGACATCATCATCTTCTCCGACCCATTATCTTCCGTAATCCGACCTCCCGCTGCCCCTCGCTGCCCCTCGCCCTCGTCCCCATCTGCACCGGCGTTGTTCTTCTCCGAGAGGGCGCGCGCACCGCCCTTTGCGATGCGCTCGCCGCGCAGATGGAGAAAGTTCTCGAGGAGTCGGGCGTTGCGCACGTTGGCGCGGTACGAAGCGAGGAGGATGTCCCCGACGATGGGCACGATGCCGATCGCGGCGGAAATGGCGAGATTGAGGATCATGCGCCGCGTGAGCGCCTTGGGAAGCCTGCATGGAAGAGGAAAAATGGGAAAGAAACCCGGGGGTGAGATTCGGTGGGGGAAAAAGCGATCGGGTGGGGTGATGGGATGACAGAGAAAACGTACTTTGCCTTGCTAGCTTGGCGCACGACTAGGAGATAGCCGATCACTGGATGCAATGCGTCGCCTACGACGGGTATGATGGCTATAATACAACGTAAAACATGAGTGCCCGGATGCGTGCATGGCCGAGGCAGGGAGCGAGAGGAAGGGGGGGCACTTGGGCGCCGCAAAAGGGCAGGGGGACGAAGGGGTGGGGAGTGACGGCAAATATGGGACCTGTACCGATGATAACCGTCCAGCCAAATCGTGCCCCACATAGGCTAAAGCTTTTATCAAGGACATTTGCTCGGCGCTTCACAGTGCGCAAAACTGTCGCGTCTCTCTCGGAAAGGCCAGGGGGGACGTCACGCTGTGCGGAAGAATAATCAGTCTACATGCGCACCCGGCGGCAAAAGGCAAAGGCCAGGCCAGGCCAAGCCAGGGCAAGGAAGGGTGGGGGTGGGGGATGTGGGACGGCGTAGGCTCAGAAGTGGAGTAAAAAATTGAATTGGGTGCGAACCATTCGGTAATCCGTGTTCCCCCCGTCCGTCGGGTCCGTAACGTATTCCTCGGGGAGGTTGTCTGCAGCGGCGTATGGTCGAGCGTCATCGTCTTGGGCAAAGAGCCTCTTTCTGGCTTTCCCGATTGCGCTTTTCATAGTAGGAAGGCGACGTGTGCGTGAATGGATAGAAGGGGAGGGCGGCAAGTATCATTCAAAGACGGGCAGTTGGGCCGGTGATACTTGTATGCTCCGTTTATGGTCTTGTACGGCGCCCACGTTAGGTCACGGGAGGTTGGCGAGTGGCGACGTGCGTTGGTATGATCTTGTGGCCACTGACAAACTCACCGCCGAGCTTACCTTAAAGTGGCCTAAAGGTGAGCACCGGCGTGGAACTGGACTGATTCGTGTACGAGTCACACGCGGCCTGGAGGGGAATACCAGTCTTCCGGGCTCGCCCAATAAATAGAGAGAGCGAGTTGTTCTTGCCATGGGCAATTGAATTGAAAGAGAGTTCAGATGGCTGATTTGACGTCTGGCAGATTCGTCAGATGATCTCGTCGTTCGGCACCGCTTCCCGTTCCCGTTCCCGATTCTATTCTCTTCACTCTCCTCCATGGCAGATCTCTCGAACAACCCTTTCATCGACCACTCCGCCAGCGTCGTCTCGCGCTTTCCAAACATCAACGCCGGATCTTCCTCTTCTCCCGGACCCTCGGCCCTACAGTACTCCGCCCCTGGCAGCTGGCCGCAGCAGCAGCAGCAGCAGCATCAACAACAGCAACCTCCGTATCAGTCCTCGGGATTTGTCGGTACAAATCCTACAGGGTACTCCCAGCAGTACCTCCAACAGACACAATGGCCGCAACAACAGCAGCAGCAGCAACAGTACCAGGCACAGCTCCAGCCCCCGTACTCACCGACACCGACGAGCTATCAATCATCGCCTAGCCCCTACAGTCAGCAGTTCGTCTCCCAGGTCAACCCGTCCACCACCGGCCACCCACAATTACAAATGCAGGCGCAGTACACGGGCTATCCATCGCAGCAAGCCGCCAGCTACGGCTATCAACAACAGCAACAGCAACAGCCTCAACCATCCAGCTACCCTCCGCAGCAACAATACCAACAACAACTGCTAGCCCAATTCGATCCTTACTCAAACCTCGGACAGCATCTGCTCTCACAGACCGGAGGCTCTGTCGGCGGCAGCGGCGGCACCGTGGCCGGGGCATCTGGCCCCCAGCCGGGCGTGCAACACCCGCGCCAGTTCATCCACTCGCACAAGGCCGGGCTCGAGGCGTGGGACCCGCCGACGTGGAAGGAGGTGCAGAACTCCTTCGAGGCCCTCAAGGTCGCATGGGAGACCCGCAAGCGTGCCGCAGAGACGCAGGTCCGCGCGCTCGGCGGTACAGTCGGCGCCCCCGCGACCGGCTTTTTCGGAGGCAATATAGGCGCGTATGGCGCGTATGGCGGCGGTGCATACCAGAACCCCCAAGCGCAGGAGATCGATCGATTTAACGAGGTATGTTTTTTCGACCTGTCTTATCGCGATTGTTTTACGTTCCATAGCTGGTCAGAGAGGCCGACTCGAACATCGGTACGCTCTTCGTCCCGTGTCCATAATTTAAAACCCGTGATTAAAGACATGAGCCATTAGACGTCATTACCGCCGGCGCTCTGCAGATGTCAGAGGTGTTTGCTGGCTACCGACACTCAGGTGACGTCGCTAGCAAGCTCCGCGTGCGCGAGTCATGCAACGCCGCCCTTCAGGGCCTACCGGAGTATCCGCCAGCTACGTTGTAGTACGTAAGGTGACTCGTGATCCACTTGTAATCGTAAGCATGTACGCGTACATACCAATCACAGGCTTGCAAGCCCGAACAACTATCGTGCAAACTAGTCTATCTCTACAATGTCCTGGCCATAGGGTGTAGTCTTTGCGAGTAGAGATGATGAGTGCATAAGCGGCAGCACGGAAAATCCAACTGGCTCCTACGTACGATCTCATGAATACTGATGCGCCGATAACTAGGTGCTATGATAGTGGAAGATGACTTCGAAAGGCTGGCATGCCAACGCGCGCGCATTAACCTCCATATACCCCTCACTGACGAGCAACTCTCGGAGCGGGGAGAAGCCCCATAATTCCGAACGCGAGCGCATATAGTCCGGACCCTATGCGATTTAGCAAAGTAAGCAGAACGTTTGAGAAATGCAGCCCCTCCAACGATACATGAAGAAATGGTATAAAATATAGTGGCAGAGGGGCGAGGGGTGTGGAAGAGAAGTACGACGTACCTCCGATGGTGCCGAGTATGTACCCCATGCCCGAATACCGACCGAGTACGCCACAGAGCGCCACCCAACCCGAGATGATCGAGACCGTCAAGACCTACGTACGCACGCCGAATCCGGGTGGGGGGAAGAGAAGAGAAAAGAAAAGAAGGAAGGGTGTGAGCGTGCCTGCCTGCGTATGTGTGGCCCTGAAAGAAATTTGCAAAAACATACCGGAATGACGGACGAAAGCTCGCCAGACTCTCTCCACGACCGATACTAAAGAGGCGCATTGAGTTGAGTGATCAGACCGACTGGTCTCAAACGTATCCGGTGCTGCTGTATCAAGGAATCACGAGACGCACGTTTGGTGGGATGCCCTTGATCATGGGGATCAACAAAATATACAAGAAGAGCGCAACCATCAAGAGACCCGACAACGCCGACGCGCCCACCAACGGTCTATGCGTGAGTGGGTGAGTGAATGAGGAGACGGAATGAGAAAAAGGGCGATCGGAGGTTCCACGGAAGTTGTTTTCTCTGGGTGGCGGAAAGAAACCCAAAAAGAAAATAAACGAACCGGGCGAGAGGGGCAGCATCTGACCAAATTTGGGCGAGTACGGAAGGCGTGTGCAACCAATAGGTGATGGCGGCTCCCGGGATCACGAAACGAAGCTGGCGGGCTCGGTGTCCGGAAGGCATAAGGCGGGAGAGCGTGAAGATGAAGGACTTGTCACCGCAACTCGCGGCTGGCGGGTTAGCACCTTTAATCACATGTCACTCACACTCGGCTCGGCATCTAAATAATTTGACTGGATATTTCAATCAACTGGTTACATTTCGTGGCTAGTGTTGTTGTTACAGTTCAATCATCTGTCTAATAGTCTATGTTTCATTCACAAGCTTAAACCACCAAAGTAACCAGAACGCTCGTCAGGCCCACCGCGATCATTATACCAACAACAGCCCCAGATGATACGTCTCGAGAAACCGAGTTGGCCTTTACCGACGGATGCTGGCTCGGTGACGCACTACCACTCGACGACTTCGCCGCTTCCGGCTTAGGACCGCCAGGCGCAGTGCTCGTGGGGACAGGGGCGCTGCCAGTGGCCGCCGCTGCCGCAGGACTCGAAGGCGTACCGGAAGGCCCCTCATGGCTGACTGCAGCAGCGACGCCGGGAGAACCATATGTGGGACTGCGAGGCGTGTCAGAGTGAATCCAAGGTACAAAGAACGGCCGCTCCTCACGTTGCTGAACTGGTCCCGCTCGCTTCCTTACCCTCCATCACCTCATCATTGACACAGCTGACATTTGTACATGGTCATGACAGAGGTCCAAGAATGCTGCATATACCGTCGTACCTCGTGTCGCGCCCGTCTTGAACAGTTGCAGACGCAGAGAACGCTTGCTGGCCATTTCCATCTTTCAATGCAACGTTGCTTTTTGTGTGGGTGTAAGCGTATCAGCACAAAACCTTGCAAAAGGCATACATACAAACTTGTGCCGGGGCGCAGGGTCACCTTGGGCCAGGTATAGCTCGATCCTTCTTGCGGAGGAAACTGCTTAAGCTAGAACAAGGAGACACATGAACTCCCGGATAAACGAGAATTGAGAAAATAGCATAGAACGACTTACAGCATTCGCTGTTGGCTGACCCGCTGATCGGAGATTGGTCAGCGTGATTATCAGAGTAAAGAACGTCGCGGGGAAATCGAACCGGGGATAAGGGAAATATAGTATGGCGGTTGGGAGCCGTCGGGAGACCAGGTAAACTGCAGGGGCTCTAAACAAATAAATCAACTCATCAAAGTCGACGATGGGGATGAATGCTCACGGCAGACAACTGGGGCCATCCTGCAGGAAAGGAAATAAGCTAGCATGCTTTGATGTATCTCCCTGTTACTCACGGTGTATTGGCGGTAAGTGCAGACGTGATGGGAATCAACGCAGCAAGGACGACGAAAGGGATCATGGAATGGATCATGGCGGGCTAAAGTTGTAATGGGATAGGGCCGTTAAAAGGCGAATAAGCTAGGATGGAGGCGTGAAAGAAGGGAAAGTAGAAGGTTGGTCTAAGGAATGAGCGTTAATGGGTGCCATTCTCCACCAACTTAACCGCGGGTAATGAAGCGGAGTTCTGTGATGAGGTTTGGAATTCGAACCAGGGATGAGGAAATAGGAATGGATATCGATTATCTTGAGATATTGAGCAATCGTAGCGTTACATGATAATACATGCGATTACTTTGCGGTTAGCGCTCAGTTCCTGCATCCAAAGCAATAAGGACAACAAATGACAAGCCCACTAACCCTCAACTTCCCTCCAGCACCTCCACAACAACGTTAACCGTCATGATCACCACATAAAAGCAGATGAGGAAAACGCCCCACTTGCGCGGTAGGTAGTAGCCGTTCCACGGAACAAAGATGATGGTCGTGATGAGGAGTGCGAGAAGCCCTATTGTGCTCACGAGCAAGGTATTGGAGAAATGCATCTTGTAGGGTTTACCTGTGCTATGGATGACATACGAGCCAGAAACCCCGACACCCAATAATATGTTGAGCATCGGCCCGCCGAAGCAGGCAGAGAAGCCCATGATAGGGGCGAATGCCTGGGTCAACATGAGGACAGGATATCGTGGAACAGGCAAAATAAACACGCACGGCCACACTCGTATTAGCCACCAAGTCAGCGATAGAGTTTCCCGCGGCAAATATCGTCAAACCAATGATCGCATCAGAGAGTCCAAAAATAAAGCCGAAAGTCTGCCAGGCTTAGCTTGAATGGTATATTGACATGTTCGCTCAACTTACCTGTAGAATATTGACAACTTCATCTGCAATGGCCATGATCCAAACCATAGCGACAAGAAAACCCATGAAGCAGCGGACCAGAAGCCACCCGGGGTGATCTCCTTTATCTGCGAAGATCGCCGCTGATATTCCGGCAGCGACGCTTGCCAAACCAATCCCTAAGAGGATCCATTGCCCGTGGACGGAACCCTCTGCATAAGATATCAGATTCTTTCATATAGAAAACGTTCCGATATACCAACGTACTGAAAAGTACAGCAGCGCAGAATACCGGTCCGAAAACGCATTGAACCGCCATAAGCCACTTGTTAAACTGCAAATCCTCCGTTACCTCTTCCTCGGCGACAAGAATACGCTCAATCCCATCCTCTGTGGAGAGCGCATGAACGACGCTTGGGGTCTTTTCATGGCGGACGGTACTGTCATACGACCTTACCACAACAGGAAGGGTGACAGTCAATAGGAACACCGCCGGTGTCGCGAAGACAGCCGCGATCTTTCCAACTAAACTCTTGGCGTGGAATTCGTGGAGTGTCGGAAAAAGGATGTGCGACGCATGAGAGAGTGTGCAACAGATTCGTTGGCGGCGTGTCGATCGAGTATGATTTGCGAGTTCACCGTTGGTCTCGGAACGCGGGGATGCGGGAGTGTGCACAATCTGAGGAATCTGCGGCCTGGCGTCACTGTCGGTGGAAATGAGGGGAGCCTCTTGTAAGGAATGACCTAGATCATCGGCGGGAAGAAGCAGCGGCGGGGGCAACGGGGAACGATCATTCAAGGGGACGTCAGAAGAAGAATCAGATAATTGCGGACTTCCACTACGAATGGAACCGTGTGAGCGCGATCGTGAACGACCAAAGTTGTGGTAGTGTCCCCCAGGGTATGGTGTTAAGAGGGGTTCGAAAGCATCCAGAGTCGAACCAGCAGCTTCTTGCTGCAGTGACGAAATCACGCTTCGAAATTCGAGTGCACCGAGCAATGAGAACGATGGCATCGTCTGCGGAGACCGTGACGCCGACCTCGAGTCAGAAAGCGAGCCCCGGGCGTGTTGATGCGATTGCTGAATATGCAATTCGAGGCGTGGCAACGATGGTAGGAGTGGTCGGCCTTCGTTGGGGAATAACAATGGAGAACTGGAAGGAGAACGTGTAGCTAGACGTTACGTGAGACCAAATCACGGATTCAGTAATGACGCTCACGCTCATCTCGGTAGGGCTCATAGTCGCGGTAGGGTTGCACGCCCTCTTCATCATACTCGCTCCGCATGCGGGCGTCCAGCAGGCGTTTCTTCTCACGCCTGTGTTCCCACCAGCTGTCTAGAACCACAATGAGGACATACGTGAAGTACAGCAGGACAAGGAGGGCGGCTTCCCATGCGTGTATCAACCCATCAAGAAGGATGAAAAGTAGCGTCGTAACAGAGATGGTGAAAAACGTGGCATCCCGTAGGAAAGGACCTCGATTGACCCGAAAGGGTTTGATGATACACATGGAACCCACGACGCAGGAGACGATGAAAGAAGCCGCGCCTAACAGCTCGCCTATGGCCAAGCTTCCCGAATTCGTACGCAGGGCAGAGAATGTCGCAAAAACGTCGGGGCTGCCGTTGCCAAACGCGAGGAAGGTGACACCTGCGACATGCTCGTCCAGGTTCAAAAGCTGCGCGATGGTTGCTAAATTGGGACAGAAGAAGTCCGAGGCGCTAATGCCGAGTGTGGAGAAAAGGAAACCGAGCCAGAACAAGAGACCGAGGAATACAAACGGCCGAGCGGTGGGACTGGCGCAAAAATAAATTTGCAGGTATGGGATGGATAGGAACGTGTCTGAAGGGGGGCATGTGTCCTTCACGACCTTGCACTGATCTTGGACAGAGATGACCGGCGGTTCGCACTGAGGCGAGTTGAGAATGGGGACATGGTGACAATTGAAACGACCACACACCTTGCGCGAACCTTCAATGTATCTGCTATATTGTCCGCTCGCCTGGAGACCGGGTAAACTTCGCTTAGAAACTGAGAAGGCGGGGGATGAGAGCGAATGACCGTGGTGTACTCGACTGTACGAGCCTTGCGACCATAAGAGGGCGTTGAGGATCAAGAGGGCGACGAACGCAACTTTGACTGTGACGTACGACCCCATTCGAGGCTTCGGCTGTCGGGTTGGGGCAGTGGGATGCCGGTCCACAAAGTAGCGCCAGAAACATTACATACGCCGTGGGAACATTATCCCATATACGGTCGCAACCACGGCAACAACGCAATCTTCTTCCTGAGTCCAAGAGGGTCAAAACAGATCAGGATCAGATATCGGATAAACGAGCTTTTGGGAGTGATTATTGGATTGGCTATTTTTAGTACGTGGAAAATGCTCCCACGTGTTGATGTATGTCAAAAAAGAGGCACCATTAAGCCTTCGATAGCTCAGTTGGAAGAGCGTGGGACTGTAATTTGTAACTATAAAGCCATCCCAAGGTCGCTGGTTCGACCCCGGCTCGAAGGACGTTCTTTTTTCTCGGTAGATTCTAAGCCCTACAACGAGGATTTGTAACAAAAACACCAACAAGCTATACGTTCCGTAAGGACGCAATTTCCGCTCCTCTATAGCCCCATCCAGCTACTTCTGCCGCCAGGATTATGTAGCGTTGTCTGCCCAATTTTGACAACACCAGTTTCTACTTTTGAGTTCTCCCCTACTCGTTTCATTCCTTCCTTGGGCAATTGGTCGCCAGAGATCTGGAAGGGATTGTCGATCGCGTCAATCAATGGGCTGGGTGGGACAATCTGCGTCGATGTCGCAGTCGCAAAGGATCCGTGCCCATCAACTCTGGGCAAGGGCCCCACTTTCGGCGCCTCTGTGGGCGGTCGCAGCACTGGTAGAAACGATTCCGCATACCACTCGTACCATACCTGGCGTTGGTCTGTTAGGCGCCATAAGGAGACGCGTAGCTCGGAGTTGCTCGGCAAGTACAACGGTTCCTGTCACAGCGACAACCACTTAGATGATGGGCGGGGAGGACAGGACATGGTGATGATGGTGATGATGTAGAAGCCTTACCCTTAGGGGGAAGAACAAGGGGAACCAACTCAACATGTCCTTCGAAATATGGTCCTTCCGGGTCGGATGTATACTCAGTCCGATGTCGCCGTATAACACTGCCTCAAAGTAGCCAGCTAACCCATGGAGAACGCCAGCATGGGGAATATGGAATGTGAGCGTTGCGGAGCGGGCGTTGTGGCTGTTGGTGACCGGTAACCCTGGGAGGACACGTCAGCACACCAGAGACGAGGGACCGGCGTCGAACTCGGAAGACCCACCTCGATTGTCGAGCACTACGTCACGCCTTGGGTGCTCAAACTCCCAGCATTCCTGTACTTGTGCGCCGCAACGGCCCCCATCACCACCCCCCTGACTGCTGAGAATATTCACTGCATGAAACATCACGACGTATGACGTCTCCCATGCCTTGTCATCTTTTCCCGCGCGGACCTCGTTATAAAGTTTGGAGGAGGACAACGGCGCCAGATACGCAGAATACGAAGAGGGAATTGAAATTCCATTTGCTAAGGACGCCATGAAACTGGGCATCGGACATAAAGAGGAAGTCCCAGGGACCTACGTTTCAAGAAGCGCATTGCGCCGTCAAGGCATTCCGGACTGAGCTCGTTGTCTCCAAAGGAGCCCAACAACTCGCTGATGATAATATCCGCGGGTTCCGGGAGCTCAAGCGACCGCATATCTCCGAACAGCAGGTCGACTTGCTCCTTCCATTCGGAAAGCTTACGCTGCTGTAGACTGAGAGAAGAACGTCGTCGGCGGTGGACATTGAGACCGTTTTGGGAAATGGCCACGGTAAAACTCACGTTACGTAGGCGCTGGGATTCTTCTCGATCGCGTACACAAATGTATTGCGATTGGCGCGCGCAATGGCGCTCAGACACCTTGCGACAATAGGACCCCGTCCAGCTCCTGCCACGCAAATGACTCTGGAGCGGTGCCGACATTACACGTGTGATGCGGGGTAACCGCGAGTCGAAACACTCACATCCTTTCTGATGGGGGCCATTCTGATAGAGCCGTGAATACCGCCTGTGGGCGTGGCAAGCTATGTATGGCACATTTGTTTCTCCGCTCCATCAAGAAGCCACTTACCTCTTCGTACTTTTGGTACTTCACAGGATCTTGCTCGAACGTCTGATAAGTGATGCTCTGCAAGTTATCCGTAAGGGGCTATCAATGGGTCAGCACGTTGTTCATGTGATAGCATTTGGAACAACTAAACTTGTAGAGGCGCCTGAAGATAGTCCTGATATCCCCGCGCGAAATTCTCAACCGTGCCTGCCGTCTTGGCTTGTACTAACGCAGGGCTGGTTTTATCTAAGTGGCGCACGTATTGCACGTACGCGGCCTCGCCCCCTTTTACGTGTAGGCCAGATGTCGTATCAGACAATATGACCACCGGCCGGTGCTGAACGTAGCAGGGGTAAGGACTGAGCTCAGGAAGACGCTCGGTGTTGAGATTGATGCGGTCTAACCTTCATGACGTCGCGAATGAATGACTGCGATCCCTTGGGGAGAACCGGGTACCCCTTCGCATTTGCAATGAAAGATGACGCCGGGATGAATAAATGTCTGATGGGCTCCGCAGCCCAACGACTCAAGACGCCCGGTACTGACGGCAGAGGTGGCATGAGGTCCAAGGCTATACAGCGAAGGGTAGTCAGGCACAATCCTGGACGCAAACCGCATCAAAAGCAAAGCACTTAAGGTTAAGCGCGGGTTGTAAGCACAGATGGACCGTATGGCATCCCACATCTCCCATGTGGCATTCAGCTCAGCCTCCGACGCCTTCGTTGATGGCGCCCTGGACTCCGTTGGGCGAATCGGAGTCGATGGCAAGGAAGAAGATGGGGAGGGGGAGGGAAATTGGTCACGCGGTAGCCCGGATGTGGAGCGCGTAGGTGAGCCGCTTTGAAAGATGGATGGGTCATAGATGGGAAGCCGGATGGAGAAATGCATGTATGGTGTCCGCGCGAGGCAACTGTTGACGGCACGCCCGTACGCCGCAATCTGATTACGATTGCGGGGGGGTGGAAATATAACGGTCTGCACGTCCATGTATGACGCAAAGGACAGCTCCTGCTGCAGGGCCTGGTCAAGTGACACTCAGTCATGATGGCTCGTGAGTGAGGTGAGGACGGATCTCGAGGGACAACCTTCTTCCCCCAAAGTCAAGGACACGACGAAGAGGGACACTCACAATCTCAGAGTCGTGTCGGACCCAGCTGTCTGATGCATCCAACTCTAACCAATCTGAAATCATCACAATGACGCCTTCAGCTTCCTCTGATCCAGAGTCATGAACTTCCCCGGTCAGCAAGATGCACCCAGGCCTTACGAAAGGAAAGAACACACCAAGGTGCGTCATAGTCACCTCGCCAAGCTCGAACACCGGATGGGCTCTCCAAGTTTCCGCGTGACGTTCGGATCCTTCAACCCTCTCGCCGTCAGGGTCTGACGATATGACGCACATGCTCCTCCATCTTTCCATCCACTTGGTCGTGGTGAGCTGAGTGCAGACCGCATCGTACGTCCTAGATCGTGCGCCATCGATGAGGGGCGTGTTTCGAGAGTCCGATTGGGAGCGGGTTTCGAGATCGGTCGATGAAAGGAAAACCGCGACGGGAACGGGATTTTCCCATGAAGTCATGTCTCAATGTGACTGTCGCACGCCCGAGACTTTTTTTCGTGTAACGTACTAGGGGTCTTGATGTAACCTTCAGCGCACTGATGGCGAAGTAAGACCAACAGGACGGTCTTACCGCGGCGATCGTCTGGGGATCGAGATAGTAAAACCTGGCGAAAAACACGCTTTTTCTTGTCGCCTCCACTTGGATTCTTTCTTCGTACGATGTCGACCCCGATTGTCTGATATCGATATCGCAGCCGTCGTCTCAGATCTGATTGATAGAAAATCACGGAACGACTACCTTTTGCGAATCACAGGGTGTAATCCCGAAGATGGTGGTGAGGCTTTAACGAGTTGATTGGTGTGGGTTGGTGTCAAATCGTCGCACGAATGAAACGCACGATTTGTGCGCGCTGTCAGTAGAATCTGATTTGCAAGCTCTACTGCCATCCATGTATCAGTATGCATCCTTGAAGCAGACGCCTTACGTACAGGGCAAATGAAGGCCTTCTACAGTACTAGTCATTCTTACCCGACCCGATCAACTTTTTTCGATTATAACACTTCTGCTCAACTAGAAGGAAATTTCTACGCAGGCGCGCAAATTCATATTCACATCATAGCTGCCCGTCGGGGTGATCTAAACGCCTGCGTTTTGTGGGATCGGCGTCTCCGTTCTGAAAATTCCTGTCGAATGTCTCCACGTCGTCTCCGTTGGCCATGCTGTACCCAGTGACCATGCCGTCGCACACGGCACGGCTGACAGCCTGCCTGAGTTCCTCATCTCTGTGGCTCTCATCTCCTGCCATTTCGTTCTGAGCGATGTCCCTCAGCTGATTCATGAGCGAAGAAGTAAGGCGTTCTGATGCCACTTCTTGTGAGTGCTGAGAAGGCCGACTGGAAATGCGATTCTCTGGTTGCCCAGACTGAGGGGCGAGAGGGGTCGTAATCGAATTCAGATAGTCTGCTACTTGTGGGAAATCCTCTTCTAACGAGGCTGCCGGCTAACACGGTCTCAGGGAGGAAGTGTGTGTGGCGAGGGCTGGCATACCGTCAATCCTTCATGATTTCGCCATGTAGGGTCTGCTCCATTATCGACAAGAAAGCGGGCGGTCTCTATATTTTCTACAGTATAGAGTGGAGTGTCACCGTCTTCGTCGGTTACATTCACGTTTCCACCTGCAATAGTAGGGTGATCAGCTGAAACGGGCCACCACCGAGTTTTCATTACCTTTTGAGATAAGGTATGTCAAGATGTCTGAGTGACCATAAGATGCGGCCGCGTGCCTTTCAGAAATCGCATGAATACGAAGGATCGAGATACATAATCGGATCAGAACCGCACATGGGTGTGTATGTGAAAAAATCTGGTACGTCAGGGGATATAGCTGTATGGAAATTAGCGGAATTTGGGGGCCAGCATTGAGAAGCTTGCATTGGTGCTCAATCAACTCCTGTGACTCTTCGAGTTGGTCGAAAATAGCAAAGGGAATTGGTACTGACCCTTACTCGAGAAAGGTCGCCATCGCCCGCAGCAACCCATATATTTTTGTCGACGGATGTGGAGACAGGCATTGGAGCCGGAAAATATGATAAGGTCGGGGTTAGGCGTATTTGGTTTTATTCGGATTTGCAAAGACAGATTAAAGACTAGTCCGCACTTTCAGAAAATAAAATTGTTCGGTGAGACACGAGTAGTGTGGGAAAGTTTAGCCAAAGGGAGACGGGGAGGTGAGGCAGGACACATCGTAGACCGCGGTACCCGAGACCGGAGACCCCAGTTTGAGTTGAGAAGCAGCCAAGGCGGGATGCGGATCTGAGAATCGGATCTTGCTGGTACCGATCATGAAGAATCAAATCATGTGACGGTGTCCCGGGGGTTGTCACCCAATCACGAGTGAGACGAGTTGCAAAGATGTCGCTCGGCAGGCTGGTCCGACCGAGTCGACGCTGGTAACGCTAGCCCTAACGATAAGGGGATGGTCACCACCGGCACCGGTGGTATGCCGAGAAGCGACGGCCAGGTAGGCACTAAAGGGGGGAGAGACGGGAGGGAGTTGAGTGCAGGGGGAAGAGAGGGGAAGGGGAAAGGGAGAGGCCTACGCCCGCCCGCGCCGAAGGTACAGTCAGATATTGAAATTAGGTGGCCAAGGCTGACCCCTGTGTTTTACAAGTCCAGCACCCGCGCCGAGGAATGGGTCTCTCCCGTGCAGTCTAATTAACACCGCTGACCCGCATCCTGACTCCGTCCCCTTTCCGCATCCGTCCCTCGTCCTCGTCCTGCTCCCCAATCCACCTTTACACTACATTCACCTTATTTCTCTCCTGGCCTTTTTTCGTTCCTCTCCAACTCATCTCCTCTTCCTTCGCCTTCTCCATCCTTCACTCCAATCTTTCCCCAATGAGCTTTCTCGCCAACCCACACAGGCCCTACGATTCTCCTGACATCTCCACCTACAGCCATTCCCAACTTACTGCCCAAAATGCACGAAATATCGTCAACATGGCTTCCTTCGACCCCCCCACTCATCACTCCGCGCAGTCTCCCGATCATAGACTCCCCAAAGTAGGCGAGACTCGATGCTGTCAGTATCCCTATTACTTACTTTTCTGAACGATCGATCGTTCATTGTTTATATATCCCCGCCTCTTTTGCTCCTTCGAGCGCTTCGTGAACACCCTCCGCTGACCTATTTCCCCTTTCTCCCACTACTCAGATTGGACACTGCTTTCGGCAGACCTACGCTTCGTCTATCTAGACCCTGTCTTATCCTACCATCTCGTCGATCAAGCGGACCTTTTAATAGGCCAGTCCTTGCTCAAGTTTGTCCACCCAGACGAACAGGCTTCTGCCAAGAATGACCTTGGAAATGTTCTTAAAACCAAAGCTTTACACGGAAGTGTCACTCGGTACGCCTCGTTTCTCCTTCCTCGTGGTCGACCACGCTTGTTTGTCCCCTTTCCCACCCGTATCACTCATGTCTGTCTCCCGCCGTCAGAATGCGTTATTCGCGCCTCTCCCGCGTGCGTCGCCTCCTCGGCCACCAAGGTCCACAACACTTTTGGCCCGATGGGGATAAAATAGCTGTCGACTCCAACTACATGGCCGTAGATCTCGTCATCAACTGGGCCGCTGATGATCTCGTCCTCTGCTTCATACATGCGGCAGTTGACCTCACGCCCTACGACAATGATGAGCACGCCAAAACGGGCTGGACGAATTGGTGTGGGACGCCTTCTATGACTCAGGAGCAAGCCCAAATTCTCTACTCGCGCCTTCTTAGCAATATCCCTCCCAGCGGGAATATGTCCAGGGTTTTCCAGGTCATGATGAACCAGCCTGATCGCGCTCTCCTTTTGAGCTGGCCCCCTGACCGGGACCAAGCACCCTCGGCCCGCGATTTCGCTAAACTGTCAGGCGACGTCCACATCCGCGGTGACGCTGCCGGTGCCAGTGACGCCAAGACGACCTGCACCCGACGCTACAAGGCAACGTCCACAATCCAGACGCCGGATGGATTTCGAGACGTTGAATCCGTCTACATCCCTCACGGTAGGTTCCTTGCACGGCCACCTCGTCACACTCTAACCCTGGTTCCATCAGGGTCCATTATTTTTTCTTGTCACTCCGTCAGTTCCGACTTGAGATCCGCCTCGGAAAGTGCCGCGTCTTTACAGCAAGCGGAGTACGATGCTTCGTATATGACCCAAGGACCGCAATACTACCCGCAAACACCTTCATACAGTCTCCCTCCCATGCACTCCACCACGACGTACAGCAGCTATCTTTCACAAAGTACACCTCAAAACGCCCAGCCAACGGCGTCCCAGGTTACGTCCCAGTACTCCTCGCCTCAGAGTTGGACATCGGTCGTCGATCCCTCTCCCACATCGAGCGCGTACAATCATTGGTCATCAGGCGGGGCTCAGACGGGGTCGCAAGCATATCATACCAGCTCTCAGCAACCCCGGCAGACTTCCTATGCCGTTCATCAATCACCACATTGGAGTTCCACGACCTTCACTGATGCGGATAGCCCTCTACCCCCTCCATATCGTTCACTGTCCCCAGGATATTCCTATTCTCCGGAAAATAGCCAGGCATCTTCAGGCACAATGGAGACAGTCCCCCCGCCTCGTGGGTCCCGCCGTTCTACGCCTCCGAGAGGTGCTAGGGAACATTCCGCAGGCAGTGGTCGTGCGTCGGGAAATCCACCCGTAGGTATATCACGCTGTTCGAGCTGCAATGTGACAACAAGCCCGGAATGGAGGAAGGGGCCTAGTGGGAAGAAGGACCTCTGCAATGCGTGCGTGTTTCATATTTCGCGTGTTGATGCGCGTTTTTTACTTGCTCACGCGACATGGCATTTGATAGATGCGGGCTGCGGTATGCGAGGTCGCGGGCTAAAAAGGAAGGCATTACAACCCAGCGACGCCGTAAGGACAAGGTCATGGCACTGGCCAAGCAAGAATCACCTTCAGGCGCTCCCGCTCCGGCCTCTGTGCCCCCTATCCCTGTGCCCTACAATAATTTACGCCGCGGCAGCTATGATGACACCTTCCTATCGAGCTCCGCTGGCTCCGCATCAGGAAGCGAAGCTTACTCCCAACAGCAATCATCGTTGCATGGACCATCCCACTTTGATAATCTCACCCCCTCCCCATCACCTCCTGCAGGTTCCGGCCCTTTTTCTCACTACAACGCTCATTCACAAAACACGCGTCAGGCTGAACCGAGGGGACATTACGTTGTTCAGCCAGGGTCCTCCCTCTACCCATCTCCCCTGTCCCATCCCCCTTTGCAATCGCAGGGGCTGAATCATACATCTTCCCCATTGCCTCCTCTCCCCCTCGTCTCAGGCTTGAATCGGGCCTCACCGATCCTTTCATCAACGTCATCTGATTCGGCTCTTAGCTCCGCTGTCCCGGCTTCCTTCGAGCGCGAACGGCACAGGGACCAAGTGGCGCTGCCGCAGGTCGAGTCGCGACGTATTCCGACAAATAAGACAACATTTGTCACACAGTGAGCGCCATGCGTCCGGGTAGCACATGCTTCTCTATTGGGATCACGTGTTAGCCGAGCATCCACCGCGGCACTTGACGTGTGGAAAGTTTTTTTATATTTTCCGTTCTTCTCGCCCGTGTCTGGTCCACTTGCGATGCGTCACTGATGTACTGATGTAATAATTATGCCGCCATGCATCAGATTTCCCCTTCCCCTTTCCACCTTTGCTGGTGCATTTCTGAGTATTTATCCATTTTCTGCTCCAAACCACGCTGCACATGACCGGTCGCGGATATGCATTGGCTCCTAGCTGTATTACAATAGGACTTTTTTATTAGAAGTTTCTGAAGGGTATGCTATGTAGACACTTAATGGTGTAATTTATCCACGTTGTCGACATTGGCGCAAATCCACATCTACGTAGGCGGATCATTTTGTGATCTTTGTCGTGATCAAAGCACTGATCTTTGATCGTTGATGAGAGCTTCATTGGAAACTGTCACCCAGGACTTCGCTTCTCCATTGAATTACTAATGATCTAATGTTCGAGCGAGCACACCATCTGCCCTGCTTACAGTACTAGTCCTCTGCACCATTGGCGTCCCACTCCATCCGACGGCAGATCGGAAGAAAAACCAAAAAAAAAAAAAGGCCTTCCGAGCCGGGCGAGGCGGTGTCTCAAATGCAAATGTTTCACAATAACGCGACTGCTCTACGGGGTGCGGTGTGTGTTTGGCTGAGGTCGCAGTGAGAAAAACCAGAGGCGCCCATGTATAGCTAAAGCCGACCCAACCAACACCTCGGACATTGGCAGGGACACCGAGCCGTCGTCACTGAAATTAACTCAATCTCCATCTCCATCATCACCCACGCAGCCAAGCAAGCAGCGACCCCAGCGTCAAAACTCCCCCCAACTCCACACCCACCACCCCCTTAACCGATTGATGGCCCTCGAATGGGGTGACCACACCGAATGAACCTACGATTTATTATCTAAGCGCCCCCCTCTCCCCCCTTCCGACCTTTTTCGTAAAAGTGTCGTTGCTTCTGTGCCCGCTCCGCTGAAAGGAGCTGTCAATGCGCGAAGGGAAGGAAGGGAAGCGCGCACTGGCACAAAAAGGCCGAAGAAGCCCCCTCCTCGGGCTCCATGGACAGAGCGGCGGCTCCGGTAAATTGTACCGGGACTGGATCAGGATCAGGTCCTGACAAATCAAGTTCGGGCAACTTGCGACTTGCCCTTTTCTGGGGTCTTGATTGGCGCCTAGTAGACTTGGCTTTAACCTTTCCAGGTTCATTCGGGCGCACAAGTGCCCGAAAAAGAGCGAAGCAAGGGGCTTTGCGACCAAACGGAAATATAGAATCAACGTGCATAACCAACCAAAAAAAAAAAAGTGAACCTGTGACACTGAGGTCCCAGCTCGAAACACTTTGACTCGAGCCGCTACCACTATGAACCGCCGACAGCGCTTTCGGAGAATGGTAGTCGCCTCCCGAGTTTTTCTTGTTTTTGCCACATGCTCATGTGCTACGGAATATAGATCGGATTGTCGGGATGAAAAGAAAAAAAAAGTCGGTCCCGCTCGATCACATGCAAGATCTGCGGCATCGATCTCCGAGACTCCGAGGAAAAACATGCAACCTTACACGGCCTGCATGAAAAGGTGATGAACGTGATCTCGCAAAAACGTATGCCATCCGAGCCCCATCATGTAACAGAACAAATGACAAGTACATGAGGCCCCCTTATGCTTGCTTCGTAAAACTGCAACGTCGGTGGCATTTAGTTGGTCAGCTGGCGGAAATGAAAAAGGAGGCATAGAGACCCACGTGGCATCGATTTGGATTAATGTAGAAGGCAAGGCAAGCATGACCTTTCGCCGGTAATTGACACCCTCTGCTTGCTGGCACGGGTTCCCCTCGAGGTAAATCGTCTGGAGAGGAAGCGAACCGAGCTCACGCTCCAAGGCCCGCAGCGTTTCAATTTTATTGTGATTAACCTGTCGTCAGGCTGTCATGAAAGCGACACCTTGTTTTATGCAAGCGTATATTCGCACCCATAACTCGGTTAGATGTCTGAGGTGCGAGAGATTTTCTATTTCGGGGATAGAATTGTTACCGACATCGAGCGTGGTGAGCTTTGTCTGGCAAATACGATAGCATTGTTAAGTTTGCCATCGGAGCAAAGTCGATAGATATCACAAACGGTATGCTCAAGATTCTCCAACTTTTCGACACCATTGTGGCTGAGATACAGTTCCTCCAGACTTTCAAGTGCATCGAGGTTTTCGATTTTTCTGATGCGGTTAGATTGCAACGCAAGGATCCTAAGGCGTCTCAAACCGTTGAGATTCTGAGGGTGATTCCGTCAATCAAGGTCACAGTGATCAGCGAAACGCCCACCTCGAGCTTCGTAATCTTATTTTTGCCCAGCCAAAGTTCCTCCAGATTGACTAGAGCATCAAGGTTCTCGATTTGCTTGGTTCGGTACGTTTCAGGTGGCGTTCACGATGAAGAGAGGTGATAAGAAGCTCACCCTGAGCCTGTTGCCACCTAGTTCGAGACTGCGAAGGCTTTCTCCCAGTGCTTGGAGGCCGCTAATTCTAGAAATACGATTCTGCACAAAATATATCGTCCTCAGGGACGTGAGGTGGTGCAATGCATCCGGGATTGACTTAAGGAGGTTGAAGGAAAGGTCAAGCACGCTGGTAACGAAGTGGGCTAATAATTATCGAATCCCCGCCCGGAGTCAAGGACACTCGCTCACGTCAACTGGTTGAGGTTGTTCAACTCATCGCCAATATGTTTGATTTTGTTGTCGTATAGATCGAGCTCCACAAGCTTGGTCAAGTGGGAGAATATTTCCGGATCCAGATTTGGGATGAAGTTTTGCCTTAGACATAATCGTTGCAAATGCGTGGCGAACCGAGTGAGCCTAAGTCTTTCCAGCGAGGAGAGGCGTGAGTGGACGAGATCAAGTTCCTTATCGCATATCGATGAGAAATCCGTCAAATAGACGCCAGAGGTGGATGTGCACCTCGGTTTCATCAGGAAGTTCAGCGAGTGGATCGCCATCCTCTTCCTCTGCATCTTCATCTTCCCCCTCTTCGTCGCAATCTGAATCTCCAGAATTTGGATGCAAGTTCTCAGGAAGCGCGAGGCGTGCCGTCCTATTCTGTAGGTTAAGCGCCGCGCGGTGAAGATGTAGGCTAGACGGCTACCTCGATAGCGCAGGAACCGTGTCTGCCATCGTCGCGCTATTCGCGTCAGCTACTCCAGTCGCATCGTGCTCGGACATGATTAGTTTAGGTATATACTCCCCGGCTGAGATCAGTCCTTTGCGGTCGTCTGCACTGATTGAGACAGGTTTGAGCACAAGTTTCGCGCTCGCGAAAGCAGTTGTGCTAAGTCCCACTTCCGTAACAAGGCGCTTATAACCGCTGTTGTGCCCGCGCAGCTGACGGATATGTGGACGAGAGTGATCGTGGAAAGGAGTTTAATGGCTCGCACCTGCCAGTGCTCCAACAAGCCCAAGGAGTGACCGGGCCGAAGGTCCCGGCGGTCCCATGTTGCCGGAGCATCGACGCTACGGCGGCCTCAATCACGCTGAGTTGACCGATTGCACCGGTATGGCTCCCACCAACAAAGCGCAAGCCGCCGGCGTTAGCGCTGGTTCATTTCTCGAACTGCGGGCTCAGGTCGCCAAGCAGAAGGAAAGTCTTATCAAGGGGAAGGCCACCGCCGTCGCGGGCAGGAAGAAGGAAGGGAAGGTTCGTAGTAACTCACCCCTCGAACTCTTGCACTTTTCGCGTGACAATCTCCTCGCGCTCTCACAGAAGCCAACCAAATGGGCGCTCACAAACAAAGGCGTTGAAGGCCGCGCTGCTCGAGACTTAGAGCAGGACCGCCTCGACCGCAGGACCGTCGAATCCACCCGCTCGATCCTCGAGCGGAAGACAAAACTCTACGAAAAGCTAAAGAAGGGACATTCCGGCGGCCTGAGCGAAGCGCAGTTTGATTCCTTGTTGGTCGATGTGAGATCCCCACGTCCTTTTCGCTGTGGCACGAGTTGTGACCGGTCATGCAGTTCGAGTCTAAACCGGACGATCCTTACGAGTCCGATAGCGACAATGTTGACGAATCATTGACAGTGCCCGTTCCGGAGGAAGATGTAGGTGTCTACATCTTTTCGGTCATTCGCTCGCCTCATTGCGCATAGGATGATCCTGTCATCGAGTACGAGGATGAATTCGGGCGAGTGCGAAGCGCCAAGCGCTCTGAAGTACCCCGGCACCTGCTCCCTCGCCAACAAGCAGGGGAAGGCGACGACGAGTGCGTGATTCCTTGTAACAAATGCCGAGCATGCCTAACCGTGGTTTCAACAATAGTGGTGTCGTTATTCGTAAGTTTCACACTTGACTGCTTTCCAAGTTTAGTACAATCTGACCATTATTTTTACGGCAGGCAACCCCGTTAATTTCTTTCCCGTCTATGAACCCTCCTCAGACCGCGTTGCTGCAATACAGGCGGCCGCTGCCGAAGAGAACAACCCCTTGAACCAACATTACGATGCCAGCCACGAAGTTCGTGAAAAAGGTGCTGGTTTCTATCAGTTTTCTGCCGATGAAGAAGAGCGGAAAAAGCAAATGGAAGGACTGAGACAGGCGCGTGAGGCGACCGAAAGGACTCGCCAGGAGCTCGGTGCCGTCGATCTCAAGGCAGGTGAATTGGAAGGCATGCAGGAAGCCCCAAACGCGCTTCGAAGTCGGGCACTCGAAAAGCGCAGGAGAGAGCTAGAAGAACGGCGGAAAGCTGTGGAAGCCAAACGGAGGAAGTTACAGATTGAAGATAGTGCCTCCGCAGCTGCAACGCAGTCTCCTGCTCCCCCGAGCGCCCCAAGCGAAACCAGTACTGTGGTACCCACAAATTCGGCAGCCCCGAAGGTAGACGCCCCTTCGTCAGCAGCTGACAGTTTTTTGGCGGCCCTCGAACGTGACCTCGCCATAAACAAGCGATAACGGTATTCCGTTCGTTTCGCTACGCTCTGTTGGCGACGATTCCTTCTGATACACTCCCCCAAGTTGGAATGCCTTGAGGCTGGGCTTCATCTCCGGCGCAATGATCACCCGGTGTTGCACCGTTACCCACTTTATTCCTTGTCTGTGTTATCAGCCAACCCGTCGTCTTGCAGACACCCGCGCCCGGCTTGTGGATTCCACGTAATGGGTCTCATGCGAGGCTGTGTCGTGATCCCAACATCTGCATGGTAATCTCGTAGCGCCGAAGTCGCGGAAAATCCCATCACAATTTCTAGAGTCACGACCACCTCTCAGAAATAGTACCCTTGCCTAGTGATGCTTTGCTTTGTGTGGTAGGTAGGGAACAAGGAATCGGTGATACCATACAAAGGTTAAAGCGTGTAGCCAAGACGGTGATTGGCGCTGCGACAAACTCGCGATGATTATTAGCCATCTCCAAGTATATGCAGGTTTCAATGAGGATGCCGTTCTTTATTGAAACGTACCGGTCACCTCAACTCCCGGATAATTGGCGGATCATGGCAGCCCTTCGAGCTCGCCACCCATCAACCACCTTTAAATATAACTTGCTTCTGGATCATTCACACTTTCCACGTCCACGGTTTGATTTTTCTGAGGTTAGTTGTCAGGGTATCGGGGTATTTGCTTCGCTAAGGATAGAAGTGATTCCATTTGGACCATCCCGCGACACGCGTTCTGAATCAAGGCGTGTTTCTGTCGAGGCAGCATCAAACGTACTAGATTTGTGATGTAGGTTGATTCTGAGCATGGCTGTGATTGTGACATACGACTAGGTCGCAGTTAATTGAACCTGTGACCGCAGTCGGCACTCCGGCTGGACCGCAAACCGCAAACGGCGCATCAGTCCCAAGATTCAAGTTTCCTGGACAGCGGTCTATGGGACGAATGAGTGGTGTCAAACGTTTGTTGGAAATTTCGACTAGAGTTCTATCGTATGCCATCCGTTCTCAGCTCAGCAACCCACCATATGGGCCGCGAAGTTTCGACGAATACCGTAGCTTCCTCCGGAACGAGGTGGTTCGATGTCGATATTAATCCGTCGAATCCCGAGGTTTCACTCGCTGTCAAGGACATCGGAATTCTGCACATCCTCCTGATTTTGAGGGCATGTACGCACTCAAGTTCCACCTGAGCCCCGTCGTAGTCAGCACGGTAGAATCCACACCAACGGGGAGCAGACCGCATGTCGGCCCAAGTATCGAGTGGTCAATAGAGATGCAATGTTTACCCTAAGCACGTAAATATAGCGTGAAAAAATCAGGCTGAGAGTTGCGGGGGAAACAAAAAACAACCCCCTGCCTCGTCGAGGACCCATCCAACATTCTCGTCCGTGACGGCGAAAATCCGGCGCCCGCTTTTTCGAAGTTTGTGCAGAAATGATAATGTGTGGACGGTCTGGTCGAGCCGCCCAGACAAGCCGCCGAGTAAGACGACGTCGTAAGGAATCTGAAAGATAAAAAAAGATGCGATTAAAAGGAGGGGAGGTGGGTTGAGAATCCCCGTCCGCCAGGATTCGTGTGTTTACAACGACGGAACGGTGCGACGCACATCGACCCCGTCACGTTTCTCTTTCTCCTGCAACGAATGAATGCATTTCATGAGGTCCGTAGAATCTTGATCATCGTCCTGGACGACCTGCACGCCCTTGAACAAAGAGAAGTAAGCGACAGTGGCTCGGGCGGCAAACTTTGGGGGGGGGGGGGGGGGGTTGAGAAAGAACTATTGGTGGAATAAAGCACCAGTTTTTTTTTTTAGGATATCAAAACACACTTTGGGGAGGAGGGGGGG
>Ga0137394_10000635_pt1 | contig 24434 bp, 18 predicted proteins | sample czobulk116metaG_FD_108278 | JGI IMG/M metagenome (GOLD analysis project Ga0137394, IMG submission 108278) | Vadose zone soil microbial communities from Angelo Coast Range Reserve, California, USA - czobulk1.16 metaG | ecosystem: Environmental > Terrestrial > Soil > Vadose zone | place: USA...
GCAATTTCAGGAAGGCGGCGCTAACGGCTCGGCCGATCTGATGCCGGCCGATCCGGAAAAACAAAAGCAGCGGCACGCCGAAGTGCGCAAAGGGTTCGCCCGTCGGAATCAATCTCTGGCGGATAAGTTTCGCACCAAGCTCAGCGATTGGTATCCCTCAGAGGAAGCAGGAAAAACAAAATATGCCGAGGCGTTTGAGATTTGCGAATACGGGAGCCACCCGGACAAAGCCGAGTTGAAGCGGTTGTTTCCATTTTTCGAGAAGTAGCCTGATATCCTGGCGTTTGGAGTCCCGGCAACTGACCACTGAGCAGGTCTCGACTGTTGATGATTGCTTACTGGTTACGGATTACCGCCTACGGATCACTCCGCCACCGCCAGATCCATATCCCGCGTATAATAAAGAATCCGCCCGCAATTGGTGCAGGTCACCACTTCCTGCTCGGCCTGGCAGCCAACCACCGTAGCGCGGCTCAGTTGCATGTGGCAACCGCCACAGACGCCGTGCTGGATTCCGACCACGACGTTTTGCCCTTTTTGCTTCGCCAGACGTTCGTATTTGGAACGAATGGAAGAATCGACCGCTTCGGCCAGGTCGCCACGGTTGGCTTCTAACGTCGCGAGTTCCTTTTGCAGGTTCTGCTCGCGCGAAGAGAGATCGCCCAAACGCGACTCGATATTCTTTTTCGCTTCGGCGGCCACTTGCGAGGCAGAGACGACCTGCTTTTGCGCGGCTTCGCCCCGTTCCATCAAATCCAGTTGCTGGTCCTCCAATTTGGTAATGACTTCTTTGCAGGCGTCGATCTCGTGGCTGAGAGCGCGATACTCTTCGTTCTTCTTGGTCTGGAATTGTTGAAGGGAGTATTTCTCGATCTGCTGTTTCTTGGCATCGACATCCAGTTCGAGCTTTTTGCGGTCCGATTCGATTTGTTTGACCTTCAGCTTGGCCGCCTCAAGGTGCGCCTGGGCCGACGCGAGCTTGGCCTGGAGTTCATTCCGCTCCGATGGAATCCGAGCCAGTTCGTCCCTGACTTTGAGGATCTTGCGGTCGCGGTCCTGTAAAATTAGCAGTTTTTCAATGGTTTCCAGCATGCTCTAGCGTGGAAATAGTATCGGTCGTTGGCAGTGAAGTCAATGCACCCAAAAAAACCGCGTAAAAGGGTGTTGGTATTCTCCCAGGGAATCTGGTAGTAAAGCCAGAGAACCCAAATTCCTATGAAAGCAGTTCCCTCCCGCTTCGGTGCCTTCGCGCCCATTGGCTGCCTCAACCTGGCTTGCGTGCCCGTCATAAGCAGATTGGTGCCAGCGATTGCCCTCGTCCTCTGCCTGCCGCTCGCTGCGTCCGCGGCTGACGCACCCGCGGGAGCAACCACCCATGCCCGCCAACAGCATGCTGAGATCAAAAATGTGGACGTGCCAGAGTTCGAAGCCCTGCGGCGGGAGAAGAAGTCGGTCATCCTCGACGTGCGCAGCCCGAGCGAGTATGCCATTGGCCATATTCCGGGAGCTGTGAACATCGATTGTCAGGCAAAAGATTTTGTGGAAAAGATTGCGGCGCTCGACAAAGCGCAAAGCTATCTCGTGCATTGTGCGGCGGGGGGGCGAAGCGCCAGGGCTTGCGACAAGATGGCCAGGTTGAGCTTTTCCAACCTGTACAACTTGAAAGATGGGTTCAAAGCCTGGGAGCAAGCGGGAATGCCGGTGGAGAAAGGAATAACGAAAAAAGCAGTTGCTACCGCGGCGAACAGCCATTAACACACCCAGGATGGTGCGACTTCACAAACGTCATTTCGTTTCCCTTCATTATGCTGGATTGCTGGTATTGCTGCTTGCGGTGTTAGCCGCTTGCAAGAGCCGTTCCCCGGGATCGGAGTTCCTGGGACAGCAAGTGCCCATCAGCTTCACCGCTTTAGACGGACGCGAGGTCGATTTGGCCAAGATGCGCGGCAAAGTGGTGTTGGTCGATTTTTTCGCGACCTGGTGTCCCCCTTGCATGCGTGAGGTTCCGACGATCAAACAAACGTATGAAAAGCTTCACCCGCGCGGCTTTGAAGTTGTCGCCATAAGCTTCGATGACAAGAAGCAGGATGTGGAAAAGTTTGTTTTGGAAAACAAAATTGAATGGCCGCAATATTTCGATGGCAAAGGTGGCGATAACCAGTTTGGCAGAAAGTTCAAGATCGAGGAAATTCCGGTGATGTGGTTGATCGACAAGCAAGGTAAGCTGCGCGAACTCGATGCCACCGAAAACCTTGCTGCCAAAGCCGAGAAGCTTTTGAGCGAAAAATAGGTGTAGAGTTGGACGGTGGATGAAATGAAAGCACGAACCACTTTCAATCGGCGCTTTTTCGTAAAGTCAGCGGTTGCAGGCTCTGCGCTGGCCAGCCTGGCTGATTTTGGTTTTCTGTCGAAGCTCGGCCGCGTCTCAGCGGCGGATTCTAAACTGGATCGGGGCATGGTGCAGTTACATCGAGACATCGAGCCCTTGGTGCGCCTGTTGGAAACGACCCCCTCGGAGCGAGTTCTCGAAGAAGTCGCGACGCGAATTCAAAGCGGCCTGACTTACCGCGAGGTCCTCACGGCGTTGCTGCTGGCTGGAGTGCGAAACATCAAACCGCACCCGGTTGGATTCAAGTTCCACGCGGTCCTCGTCGTTAATTCCGCCCATTTGGCCAGCTTAAGTTCGCCCGATTCGGATCGGTGGCTGCCAATCTTCTGGGCCATCGATCAATTCAAAAGATCGCAAGCCGCGGACGAGCGGGAAGGGGATTGGCAGTTAGGGAAGGTCGATGAATCGGCGGTGCCTCCCAGCCAGAAAGCAAAGCAGGCCTTCACCGAGGCGATGGATAATTGGGACGAAGCGGCGGCCGATGTTGCCATCGCCGGTCTTGCTCGGACGGCCGGTGCGCACGAAATTTTCGAGATCCTCTGTCGCTATGGAGCACGCGATTTTCGAGAAATTGGCCACAAAGCGATCTATGTGGCCAATAGCTTTCGGACGTTGGAGGCCATCGGCTGGCAACATGCGGAACCGGTGCTGCGCTCGTTGACCCTTGGCTTGTTGGACCGCGCCGGAGATAAGCAGAACCCGGCCAAAGCAGACCTGCCCAGCGACCGGCCTTTTCGTCGCAACCTCGAAGCGATCAAAGAAATTCGGACGGGATGGCTCGATGGAAAGCCGAGCGCGGACGCTTCCCGCGAGATTTTGGAGGCGGTGCGGGAGGGTTCAGCTCTCGATCTGAGCAACAAGGCGATCGAATTGCTGAACCAGGGAGTAGCGCCGCAGTCGATCTTCGACGGTCTGTCGCTCGCGGCTGGAGAATTGGTAATGAGGGCGCCAGGAATACTCGCATTGCATGCCGTGACTTGCACGAACGCCATGCATTACTCATGGCAGCACGCGCGGGATGAGCAAACGCGGCGCCTGTTGTTGTTGCAAAATTGCGCCTTCCTGCCGCTTTTCCGCGGCAATAAGCCCGACCAGGGTACTCGCCTCAACGAACTGGAGCCGCTCGCGCCCAATGAGTCCGGAGCTGCGGCGTTGACCGAAATCTTTTCGGATGTGACCAACGACAGTAAACGGAGATTGGTCGCGGCGCGAAAAGTTCTGGGCTATTTGGAAAAAGATGGCGACCCACGTTTATTCGCCGATGCAGCGCGCCGGCTGATTTTCGCCAAAGGGAATGATGCGCACGATTACAAATTCAGCTCCGCCATCCTGGAAGATTATCATTTTATGGCGCCCGATTTGGCCAATCGCTATTTGGCGGCGAGCGTGTTCAATTTGAAAGGGTCCGGCGCAAGCGACAATAAATTGGTGCGACGAACTCGAGAGGCACTCAAAGGTTGACGACCGCTTACCAGGAAATCCAACAGCACCTCCAAAAGGACCCCAGGTCCTGGTTGGTGACCGGCGTCGCCGGTTTCATTGGCTCAAACTTGATCGAGGCGCTGCTGAAGCTGGGCCAGCGAGTCGTGGGCCTGGACAATTTCTCGACCGGCAATGCGCGCAATCTCGAAGAGGTGCGCAAACAGGTCACTCCTCAGCAATGGAAGATGTTCTTGTTCATCGAGGGAGACATTCAAAACCTGGACATTTGCAAACGCGCCTGCCGCGGCATGGATTACGTCCTGCATCAAGCGGCCCTTGGTTCAGTCCCGCTTTCGCTGACTGACCCCGTCCAAACCAATGCCAGCAATGTCGCAGGTTTTCTGAACATGCTCGTCTCCGCTCGAGACAGCCACGTGAGACGTTTCGTCTATGCCTCGACCTGCGCACTCTACGGCGACAGTCCCGACCTGCCGAAAGTGGAGCAAACGATTGGCGAATGCCTTTCCCCCTACGCGGTGAGCAAGCGTGTGAACGAGCTCTATTCCGGTGTTTTCGCCCGCTGCTACGGTTTTGAGTCAATTGGCTTGCGCTACTTCAACGTCTTCGGCCCGCGCCAGGATCCGAACGGCCCTTATGCCGCTGTAATTCCCACCTGGATCGCGGCCATGATCAAAAAACAGCCCATCCACATCAACGGCGACGGCGAAACCAGCCGCGATTTCTGCTACATCGAAAACGTGGTTCAGGCCAACCTCCTCGCCGCCACCGCCGTCAGCAAAGACGCCGTCAACCAGATTTACAACATCGGCCTTGGCAACCGCACGAGCTTGAATGCCCTCTTCGAAATACTCCGCACCCGCCTCTTGCCTCATTATCCGCACCTCCAATCCTGCACTCCGCAGTACCAGGACTTCCGCCCCGGCGACGTCCGCCACTCCGTCGCCGACATCACCAAAGCCGCTCGCCACCTCGGCTACGCGCCGTCCCACCGCGTAGAACAAGGCCTGGACGCAGCGTTGGAGTGGTATCGACGATATCTCGGTTGAAATTGAAGCTTCTGGATGAGCTACGTCCATTTGCACCGCGGTTCTCAAAGCGTTCAATCATTATCGAGGCGTTTCGCATGGACAAAACGCCATTCTTGTAGCATAAGATTGTCCCGAATGTGCCAAACGAATAGCTAAGCATTCCTGCATGGTTTTCAATTCAGTTACATTTCTAATTTTTCTGGCGATTACATTATCGGTTTACTATCGGCTTGGGCATAAAGGGCAGAATTGGCTCCTGCTCGTAGCCAGCTACATTTTCTACGGTTGGTGGGATTATCGGTTTGCTTTCCTGCTGTTGGCGACAAGCCTGCTTGATTATGTGTTTGCCCTCTGGATTGATGGCACCACGGTCCGACGCAAGAAGAAGCTGTTTCTGGCATTTAGTATCTGCATCAACATGGGGGTGCTCTGCCTTTTCAAATATTTCAATTTTTTTGCGGATTCACTCGCCGCGTTCCTCGCCAGCTTCGGAGTGAATGCAAGTTTCCCCTTGTTGCATGTCATTCTTCCGATCGGGATCTCATTTTATACCTTTCTTTCCATGAGCTATACGATTGACGTTTATCGTGGGGAGATTCCTGCCTCGCGCAATCCCATCGATTTTTTGCTCTATGTCTCGTTTTTTCCTCACCTTGTGGCCGGACCGATTGTGCGGGCGTCGTACTTACTGCCCCAGTGCCAGGCCCCGCGCGTCATCAAAAGCGATCAGGTTGTCAATGGCGTCTGGCTGATGCTGCTCGGCTATGTGAAGAAGGTCGTCATTGCCGACCAACTGGGGCAGGTTGTCCAGTGGGGTTTTTCGCGTCCTTTTCCTCCGTTTACCGACGCGAATGCCTGGCTCATCATCTACGCGTTCGCCTTCCAGATTTACGGTGACTTTGCAGGGTATTCGGACATTGCCCGGGGTCTGGCGAAATTAATGGGTTTTGAATTGGTGGAAAATTTCCGCGCCCCGTATCTTGTGACGAACCCCTCCGCGTTCTGGCGCCATTGGCACATCAGCTTGTCGACATGGTTGCGCGATTATCTTTACGTCCCGCTCGGTGGTAATCGTCATGGTCCCGCTCGCACCTATCGCAATCTATTGACCACAATGTTGCTGGGTGGGCTATGGCACGGAGCGGGGGCGGCTTATATCCTGTGGGGGCTTTATCACGGCGCTTTGTTGGCCGTGCACCGGTGGTGGACCCAGATGGCGGATGCTGTGCCCAAGACCGCCAAGATTGCGCCGAGCGCATTATCTATTGTCGCCCGCCCCACTATTTTCTACCGTGGCTTTCTGGTCTTTCTGTTTTTTCATATCACGTGTGTTGGATGGCTTCTTTTCCGCGCGGGCGCAATTCCTCGAGAGTACAGCCAGCTCAATTTGGTGTTGGGTTATCTTAAGGCGATGTTCAGCTTTCAAGTACACGGACTGAATCCAATCGCGCAAGGAATTGTGCTGCTCGGAGCTTTGGTCCTTTTTTTCCAGTGGAAACACGAATTGATGGATCGGTTCGTCACCTGGCCCACACGATGGAAGGTGGCAGCCATCTGCGGTGCTTTGGTTTGCCTCGCAACTTTTGGAATCTTCAAGGGATCCCAATTCATATACTTCCAGTTCTGATATGCGTAGGATCCAAACCATCTTGCGTTCCCCCAGTGCCTTGCTTCTTCTTGGATGCGCAATCCTGGTCGCCGTCGCGAAACCTGCGGGAGCTGTGCTCGGCGTTCGCTTTGCAAATGTTTTATTCCGCGTCAGCAAAGGAAAAATTGCAAACGCCGAAGCCTTTATTTCCAACCGCCTGATTGAAGCGGCGTGGCTCATTGCTGCGGCGATATTGCTCCTGCTGGTATATCATTCCTTCAGGCGTTTGACTGAGAAGCGCGTCGGCGTGGCGCGGTATTCCTGGGCGATTCTGGCCTTGGCCGCGTTCGTTCTCGTCAATGTCTGGTTGTTTGGAGCGATGCGAACCTGTTTATTTTGGGGGCTGTGTTACACCGGCAAGAACACCTCAAATGTCACGCAATTTCACTTCAAAGAACTCCTTCTTACCGAGAATACTGCGCCCCGGCAGGTGATTTTAGTCGGCTCAAGCCAGACCAGGGCCCAGTTGGATGAGAATCTCCTCAATGATCGTATCGGAAAACAGGTTTGGACGACGGAATTGCATTTCCCCGGCAGTAAGGCGATTGATTTGCTTCTCGTGTTGCGCCGCCTGAAAGGGCAACCCGGAGACGACCTGGTTTGTTATCTGAGCGAATGCTACTTCTACAATGGCCTTTATTCGGAATCCGCTCCATACTTCATCAGTTTTCACGACTTGCCATTGCTGAGTCACCTGGGATTGTCATCCTGTCTTGCCACTGGTCAGTTTGCCTACGGGCTGGTTGGAGACCTGTTCCCGATGGTCCGCTGCAGGGAGCCATTGACCGACCGTTTTCTTGGTCGACGAATGGGTTCACTTGCTCAGACCAGCTACGATTCTGCCCTGGAAGCCAACCTCATCAAGCGCGCGGAAAAGGCGTCGCTAGACTTCAAGCTGGGCAAAGAGTCGCAAGTGCAAAAAGCGGCTTTTGAGGCATTTATCGCAGAAGCGGGCCGGCAAAAACGCCATGTTATTTTGTTGGAAGGCCAACTGAATCCACTCTTAGGCGAACGCATCGACCCTGCGGTCCGACAAGACATGAAGCGGTATTTGCGTGGGGTTATAAAAGATCATGACAATGTTACGCTGATTGCAGAGGATGAATTGCCCGCCCAAACTCCAAACGATTACGACGATCTTACGCATGTGAATGAGAGTACACAGACCCGGTTCACTGGCTGGTTCGCAAATCAATTAACGTCCAAACTCCGCAGTAAAATCGCGCTGAATAACTAACCTTTGAACTTGGACCTTCTCGATGGCGAATGTGCCGCCTTTTGGATCGGGCGCAGACCCAGGAGTAGGAAATTTCGACTCGCACTGCAGGGCAGAGGAACAGCAGCATTGCGTTGGACGTACAAAACTGAGCTATGATGCCTACAAACCCCTCCGGCGCCGGGGACAGGGATTATGCGTCTGTCAACCAGCAATGGTTCAGCATGCTGTCCAAAGCGGAGTTTGTTGAGGGATCCCCTCATTTGAACCATCCCCAGTTGCGTTATCTCTGTTTCAAGCTGGCGCAAGAAGCTCTTCAAAAGATTTCCAGTGAGCAAAATCCGCCTCTCGTTCTCGATATGGGCGCCGGTGATGGCGCTCTCACTGTCCCGTACTTGGAATTGGGCGCTAAAGTCACCGCTGCTGACGTAACCGTTGGATTTCTGCAATCGTTAAAACAGAGGAGTCGCGCATACCACGAATCGTTGACCGTCATTCCTGGCGATATCTTTGAAACGTTGCGAGAGCTGTCCGCAAACGGTCAACAATTTGACTTGGTTTGCGCGAGCTCTTTTCTGCACCACATTCCGGACTATCTCGAGCTTTGTCGACTAGCCTGCCGATTGGTTCGCAAGGGGGGGATTTTTTTTACATTCCAGGATCCATTACGCTACGACACGGTCGGTCGCTTGGATCGAATGACGGAGCGGGCTGGCTATTTTTGGTGGCGATGCTTTCAGGGCAATTATCTTCGCGGTATCAACACGCGCTTTCGTCGTTTGTTTGGTGTTTATCGGCCCGATCTGCCAGAGGACTCTGCTGAATATCACGTCGTACGAAGCGGCATCGATGAGGTTGCCGTGCAAAAGCTTCTGACTTCGGAGGGGTTCGAATGTGAAATCCGGCCTTACTGGAGCACTCATTCATTATTCTTCCAACATCTCGGCGAAAAACTCAAATTGGTTAGCAACTTTGCCGTGCTGGCCAAAAAGACGGTCGCAACGAAGAACTCGGCCTGAAGTAACAATAACCAATAGCCGTAATTCATTCCGGCGGGCTTAAACCCGTTCTCAGAGAAAGATATCAGATTCGGATTTCCATTGCTGCTTGCTTTCAGGCGAGATGTTTCGTATAAAGTATCATCCCAAATATTACTCAGCATGGACCGCGCAACTCGCCAGCCTTTATGAAGAGAGGTTTTATCTCATTTCTTACCGTTCCACGCCTGCGCTTGCTGCGCATTAGCGCATTATTTTGTTTGATCCTGTTTTGCGCGGGAATAAGGGCGGCTCTCGGGGAAGTTTCGGCGGCTGACCTTGGGGTGGAGAAGGAAGTTTGGATCTCGATCCGCACTGATAATCAGGCCGGTAGCGGCACCTTGGCCGACCCTTTCAACGGATCTGGTACTCGCTTTGACGAGAGGTTGCACGCCCTGTCGGCGAATAATACCACAAATATTCACCTGCATTTGCTTCCGGGCGTCTTTGAAACCCAGGGCACGCTGATGTGGAGTCCGAGAAGCGGTTGGAAAATTCAAGGGGCGGGGATGCTGCTCACCACGGTCAAGCTGGTGAACGTGAATAACAATGCCTATGGAGTTATTGCCCAACCAGTCAACGAATTTCTCTCTAACATCGAAGTGAGTGACTTGACCGTAGATTGCAACTACAGCCTGGCTAATCCCAATTTCGCGTCTGCTGTTGCCCTGGCTGGGACTCGGCATGTCATCCGTTCGGTCCGAGCCATCAACGCCTATGGAGTTTATCCCATTTCCGAAGCTTTCATCCTCTCAATCGCCGCCGGTCAGGGTGACGGCCAAGGCAATTTGATCGAGAATTGTGAGGTCTCCAGCTTCAAGGGATCCTACTGCACGGCCATCTCGTTCGCAGGAGGAGTTCCTTTCAACGACAATCTGATCGGTGGGATTATCCGGGGCAATAAAGTTTATGACCTGCATTCATCCAACCGGTTTTCGTTGTGCTTTGCCTATGGCGGCGGAGGTGGAAGGGGCGTTATCTTTGAAAACAATACCTCTGTCCGGTGCGATGTTCCAGTCAACATTGATACAGGCAGGTCCTACAATGTCGTCTTCCGTGGCAACCAATTCCTGGAATGTAAGCAGGGCGGAATCGGCCTTTTTGGTCAAGACCTGGACAACTATGTTCTGGAGAATAACCTCATTGAAATCGATGCCACCGCTCGAAGTTGGGCCTTGAACATTTTCGATTACGGTGGCCAGAACAAAATCAGGAACTTTAGACTTCGCAACAACGTGATTCGCGCCACTCGCGGTCGGATCGGTGCCTTTGGTGGCATCAGCATCGACGTAGTGAATGGAGAGAGCTGTTCGGTAACTGGCAATCGCGTCGAAGCCGGATTGCGGAATTGGTTTAAAGCACCCGGCCTGGTTTGTTTCGACAATACTGATTTCAGCGGCAAGCCCCTTCGGCCGTATGACGTAAACGTTGCTGGCGATCAGGTCAATTTACCCGTGGGCGAGCGTGGAACACTGTTGTTGAACAAAGGGAATGCCTACATTATCGTCGAGACCAGCTCAAACGCGGTCTCGAATGGCGCGAATCTTGTGGCCGCCTACGCTCGCGCCAAAGCGATGCAGCCCCATAATCAGACTCTTTCCTCAAATAATCGCGCATCCGTTTTGTTGTTTCCAGCCACTTACCGCCTGGCCGATTCGGGACTGGTACTCGACACTCCATTCGTCGACTTGATTGGAATCGGAACAGCAACCGCTACTCGATTGGAGTCTGATGGCAACACGCTCGTGCAAATTGCGGACAATGTGCAGTTGGAGAACTTGACTCTGGCATGCAGTTCGAGCGCGCCGCCCGCCTTCGGATCGTCAGACAAATCGGCCTACTATCCGAACGATGGTCTTTCCAGGACCGTGATCCGGAACTGCACGTTTACCGGCAGCAATAATGGATGGGGAATGCGGCTGGGAGTAACCTACGCGGGCTTTTACGAGAATTGCACGTCCGGACCGCGAGGGTGGGGTGGGCCCGGAAATTTTTCCGGTACCGTCCTTCGCTGCATCTCAGGTCCATACAGTTTTGGGGCCGGCGGATTCTTTACTGGCTCTGCGACCAATTGCAATGCCGGCGAGGGAAGTTTCGGGGCCGGCGGTTTCCAAGGCATTGCCATGCGTTGCACCGCTGGCCATGGTTCCTTCGGCGGAGCAGGCACGCTCATAGATTGCGATATCTCCGGGGCCGTAAACGGTGGCGTTGCGACAACCGGTAAATTAAGCGACTGCCGAATTGGCCCTGCACCTGGCGATTTTTCCACTCTGGTGATCGGGCCCGGCGCGAGAGTGTATAACTGCACGATCCTGGCTAATCCCGCTGGGGCAGGATTCTCCATCGATGCTGTCAGCTCAGTCCACGCACGAGTAGCTAATTGCCGCTTGAATCACAGCATGAGAAACGTAGTCAACGATATTGGCCAGCCCTATAACGTCGACGACCCAAACCTGGAGTAGGCGACCCAGGCCATTTACTTCTTTATGCAAAAAAGATTGTCTGTCTGCTTTTTGGTGATCGTCTGCTTTTTCGTGTTTTTCCGGGGCGCGCTTCAGGCTGAAAGCTTTACCACGAATGTCATAGCCGGACAGTATTTCAACGCTGGTGGAGTCTTCTACGTAGGAAACTCCGGCTCGTTCAACTTTCTCAGCATTACTAATGGAGGATGGCTTGAGGACCAGGGAGCCATTATTGGCGATTTAGCCGAGGCAATGAACAATAGTGCCGTTGTTACGGGACTGAATTCACTTTGGGACAATAAAGGAACGTTGATTATTGGCCGTAGTGGTTCGAGCAATCAGTTCTTTCTTCTGGATACTGCTCGGGCCAATGCCTATAGCTCAGTTTTCGGGGCTGATCCCTCCAGCTCGAATAATCTTGCCTGGGTCGCAGGCCGCGCGATCTGGAGTTGTGGAGAACTCCAGTTGGGTGCGGCTGGGTCAGGAAATACCATCCGGATCACAGAAGGCGGTGGGATTTACGCCGGTCCCAGCAGCGTTGGCTACGCTTATCCCAGCACCAACAATGCGCTCATAGTGGCTGGGCAGGCCAGTTTTTTCGTCGCTGCCAATCTCTACGTCGGTTCCTACGGATCAGAAGCTAATCAACTGATCGTCTCCAACACCGCCCAGGTTTATGATACTTTTGGCTTTCTCGGCAATGGAAATGGCAATCGAGCGCTTATCACCGGTAGTGGATCGTTGTGGCAGAGTGATGACGTGCTCTTTATCGGAACCGATGGTTCCGGAAATCAAATGACGATTGTGCAAGGGGGCCGGGTTCGGAGCCTCGGTGGATTCGTCTCGGGCGACAGTAATACCGTTTTGGTGGCGGATAACAATTCCGTTTGGGAAACGGGTGGGAACAATAGCCAACTGATCTTCGGCGATGCGAGTACCGGCAATCGCTTGATTATAACCAATGGCGGCAGGGTAAATAGTTGGGATGGCATTATCACTGGTGATGCTAACTCCGCGCAGGTCAGCGGTTCTGCTTCGGTCTGGGAGAATGCCAACAACCTTTTCGTCGGTGAACAGTTCTGGCCCGGGGCCGAATTGAGCATCTCCAATGGCGCGACCGTCAATGCCGTCCGCGCCACTTTGGCTGGCGACGAGGGCCGCCTCCTGGTCAGTGGCTTGGGTTCGGCGCTTAATGCCAGGGGCGATTTCACCGTCGGCGACGAATTCGGGGCCCGTAATCGGCTCATTGTGTCGGCCGGAGCGGCGTTAAACGCGACCAGAAGCTATATCGGCGGGACCGAGTCCCATTTTGTGCCTAACCAAAACATCAACAATTCAGCGCTGATCACTGGGGCGGGCTCGTCCTGGAATAACAGTGGCGATCTCATTGTTGGCGCCACCGGTGCGGGCAATCAGCTCGACATCACAGATGCCGGGGTGGTTCGAAACCAGGCTGGCTACCTGGGGTTCTACGGCTCCAGCGGCAACAATGCTGTCCTTGTGAGTGGAAGCAATTCGCGATGGACCAACTCCCAGGATCTTTTCATCGGTTACTCAAGCTCGGGCAACACGCTGGTTGTCACCAATGGCGCGGAAGTTCATTGCGGAAACGCCTGGGTCGGCTATCAGGGCAGCCAGATCAATTCCGCGCTCATTGATGGCCCCAAGACGGCGTGGCGGGTTAACGGCGGACTCCGCGTTGGCAATGCTGGTTCCTTCAATAAGGTCCTGATTGCCGGCGGTGCCCGGGTCGATAGCCTTAGCGGGCTGATCGACTCAGGGGGCGGAGCCCGCAGCAACCTGGTGGTTGTCAGTGGTGCACAGTCCATCTGGTCCAATAAAGGATCTTTGACGATTGGCGCGAACGGCTCTCTCAATCACCTCTTCATCGATTCGGGTGCAACTGTTGTTACGGACGGGCTGGGCGTGGGTAATCTCAACTCATCGCTCAGCAACCTTGTTGTCATTGCAGGAGGCCGGCTGATCGTGACCAACTCCGCGGGAACCAGCACACTATCACTGCAAGGTGCATTACTCACTTTCAATGGGGGCGAATTGAGCTGCGATCGCTTCGCGGCCTTGGATACACTTGAGACCGGGGTAAGTTTCAGTGCCGGAACTTTGAAGGCCCGGTCGGTCAGCTTCTCGGCACGTCGCCTTTTTTCCGTGGGAGATGGCATTGCTCCGGCGAGCCTTAATTTGCAGGCAGGGACACATACTTTCGCCGGAGGTCTAAACATTGGATCGAGCGCTTCTTTTGTTGGCGCGGGGGTTTTGAATGGCAGCGTCACAAATGCTGGCTCAGTGGAGGTCGGGGCCACAGCCGGAGCCCTGACCGTGAATGGAGATTTTTATTTGGCAAATAGCGGTAATGTTCATTTCGATCTCGGCGGAACTGTGGCGGGTGCCCAGTATGATTTCATCCGAGTCTCGAAGTCAGTCCATTTTGGCGGACGGCTCCGGGTGAGTCTGCTAACGAATTTTGTCCCGGGGTCGAATAGTGTTTTTGACCTCATGCAGTTCGACAGCAGCAGCGGGGCTTTCGCCAACGCCCCCAGCGGCTCTCGCATTACTCTCGAAAACAGCACCATCTCCTGCCAAATCGACTACAGCGCTTCGGTTCTGCGCCTCTCGCAATTTCAGGGTGTTCCCGCGCCGGTTTACGATATCGACGAGGCGTGGGCCAACACCTATTTCGGCCACAGTCCGCTGACGGCATCCGAAATGGAGGCCGACGCGGACAATGATGGGATGAGCAACTACGCCGAGTATCGGGCAGGCACAAATCCGCGCGATTCCAATAGTCTGTTGAGAATGCTGTCTGTTGGGATCGATCCGGCTGGGGACCGAATCATTCGATTCCAATCGGTGACGAACAAGAGCTACATGATCTCCTACTCCAGCGATTTGATGACTTGGGCCGAAGTCTCCGCATCCGTGTTCACCTTCCCGTCGTCTGGAATTTCCCAATGGGTGGACGATGGATCCCAAACTGCGGGTCCGGGGGAAGGCGTCAGGGCCCGGTTTTACAGGGTAGCCGTTCGATAAGCTGCGTGCCTTTCAAAGAACCGCATCGGTTGTCGACGGTGGCTGACGGTTTTCGACTCGACAATACTCGGCGGCAGGTTAAGCTTCCTGGACTTTTCCAGGTGACCTATGGGTGCGAATTTTCCGATCGAGACGCTCGGGCCTCATTCCAAAAGCTCATCTCTAGTCGCGGCTGGCATCCTCACGCTCTCTCTGTTCGCCTTTTCCGCCGCTGGAGATGCCGTAGTGTCGAACTGCACCGACGCCGACCTTAGAGCAGCCCTGAATAGCGGCGGAACGGTTACCTTCGCTTGCGACGGCGTAATCACACTGACAAATACTATCGTGATTTCCGCCAATGTTGCGTTGGACGGAAGCGGCCACAGCATCACTATCGACGGAAACAACAGTGTGCGCCTATTTACGGTGAATTCGGGTGTGTCGCTCGTGTTGCGGCACCTCATCCTCGCAAATGGATCCGCGCAGGGTGCAACTGCCGTTACGGCAGGAACACCCGGCGGCGCAGGCGAGGGCGGTGCCATCTACAGCCACGGCGGCAATCTGACTGCCGAGGAGTGCAAGTTTCTTCGAAACACGGCGCTCGGCGGGACAGGTGGTCCCAGCGGTGTTCCCTTTTCTCCCGGGGCTGGCGGCATTGCGCGCGGTGGCGCCATTTTCATCTGGGACGGAGAAGTGACCGCGACGGACTGCGTCTTTGCAGAGAATCGGGCTCTCGGCGGAACTGCTGGCACTGGATTTGGGTTTGGTCAAGGTGGCGATGCGTCCGGCGGCGCCGTTTTTACGCTGAGAGGGCCAGTGGTTATGGTCAGCTGCACTGCTTCCAACAATACCGCCATTTCAGGTCAAGGTCGTCGGTTTGGGACGCCCTCGAGTAGCGGTCTGGCTTGGGGCGGAGCGCTCTACAATGCGGGGGGGCAAGTTGCGTTGCGCAACGTACGGATGAGCGACAATTTTTGCCAGGCGGAGATTTTCAGTGCTGGAAACGGTGGCGCTATTTGCCAGAGTAGTGGCCGATTGGCGCTCGCCGATTGCCTCGTTTCATCGAATCGTGCGCGCGGAGGTGGACCGACCGCGGGCAATGGTTCGGGTGGAACGGTGGGCGGCGGGCCGGCTCTCGGGGGCGCGATCCTAATCAGCAGCGGCGCAGCGCGGCTGACCAATTCCACTCTGGCGGGGAATGTGGCCGAGGGAGGGGAAGGGGGTTCGGCCTATGGGGGCGGGATTTTCAACTCTGGCGACTTGCAAGCGATCAACTGCACGATTGCCGGCAACAACGCGCTCGGCGGGCGAGGGATTCTCGATCGGAATGGGAGCGCCTACGGCGGCGCGATCTATAATAGCAGTAACTCATGGTTCACCCATGTTACGATTGCAAGTAACAGCGTTCATCGGGGACTGATCACGTATATCGGCACTAATTTTGCACAGGGCGCCGGAATTTTCACCACCACCGGTGGGATACGGCTGCAGAACAGCATTCTGGCTTACAGTCTGATTGGCAGCAATTACTTCGGCCTCGCGCCCATGGATGATGGCAACAACATGTCTTCCGACTCGAGTTGCCCGCTCACTGCCTCTGGTAGTCGCGGGAATACCGATCCAGTCCTCGCTCCGCTTGATGACTATGGTGGTCCCACTCCAACGATGGCTCTGCTGGGCGGGAGTCCTGCCATCGATGCGGCCAAAAACGATTTCTGCACCGCAACCGATCAGCGCGGCGTGGCGCGCGCCTACGGCGCGGCTTGCGATATAGGGGCCTTTGAATCGGCGCCTCCTTACACAATTCATGGACGCATCTTCGGATATCTTTCTCCGGCTGCGATGACTGTTGCTGCGGAATCCAGTTCGGCTGCCGTTGATGGTATCGGCAAATACAATTTGAGCGGTCTGACTCCCCGTAGCCATTTACTTAGACCGCAGGCAACCGATGCTATTTTCATCCCAAGCAATTATCTCGCGACAGTAAATGCCGATGTCCTGAATGTGAACTTTACCTCCTACCGGTCGAATGCTTTCATTCTTGAACGGCTGAATAGCCAATCCTGTCGCGGCATCTTTGCAGGAGTGCCGGGCCAAACCTGGCGCATTCTTGAGTCGACCAACCCCCCGGCCTGGGTGCCATTCTCGACCAACACCGTGGAATCGAGCGGACTATTCTACTTTGACGTCACAACTTCGACTGACAAACTCTTGCATCTGTTTCAGGGACAACAACCTGATTGAACGGGTTCTCAGACTCGCAAGTCTGAAACTTGGGTTGGCGTGATCGCAAGCAACCCCCTATCATTTAGGCGCATGAGACCAGCCCTAGGCATGATTTCACTTGGATGACGATTGCGACTCTCTACCTCGGAGTCCAGCCTGCTTCCCATGGCGGCGAACCGCAGAGGACAATCGCGCGATGACCCGTTTTGCCCGATACCTCCATGGCGTCACTTCCGGGTTTGCCGTGCTGGTCATTAACGCGCTGTTCTCTTTGGCTTCCGTTTCACTCGCGCTGCACTTTTTGTCTAAAGAAGAATTCGGCTTATGGGCGCTGGGTGCTCAGGTAGCAGTTTACCTGACCTTCGTTGACATGGGCATGTCCGCGTCGATAGCGCGACTGCTGATCGACCACAAAGACGAACGAGCTAACGGGGCGTACGGTAGTATGATTCGCACAGCGCTGCTTGCCTTCAGCGCCCAGGCGGCATTGATTCTTGTCGCTGGAATCGGCGTGAGCCTGGTGGCGCCCACTTTATTCCGAATCCCAGGAGAGTTGCAACGTGAGTTCATTCTCCTGCTGACGGGATTGACGGTGGTAACGGCGGCGAACTTTGTCACGCGGATTTTCAGCCAGATCTTGCACGCTCATCAACGGATGGACATTTACAACTATATCCAAATCGTCGGATTGGCTGTAAACTTCGCAGTGCTGTGGCTGGCGTTCAGGTTGGGTGCGGGTGTGTTCAGCCTCTTATTTGCAAGCGCCGCGGCGTGGTCCGTTTCGCTGGTGTGTGGACTTGCCTGCCACACCCTGGGTTTTTGGCCGAAGCCCGGAGAATGGGGCCGGCTGAGTTGGCTGAATTTGCGGGAAATGTTCGTCTATGGCATGGACTTGTTTTGGATCGCTTTGGCAACGCAAATGATCCTTTCGAGCCAACCGCTTATTGCTTCGCGCGTCCTCGGGCTGGAGGCGGCGGCAATCTGGGCGGTCATGATCAAGCCATTTACTCTTGTCTCGCAACTCGTCTGGCGACCGATCGGCCTTTCAATGCCGGCTTTTGCGGAAATGCAAGTGCGCGGGGAGCGGACACGATTTTGGGAGAGGTACGCGCAGATGTTCCAGACACTTACGGCCATGAGTTGCTTAGGCGCAGTTCTCTTCGCCACATGTAACGCTCCATTCGTAGCCATCTGGACGGGAGGAAAGATGCATTGGCCCGTGATAAATGATTGGCTGCTGGCGGTATGGATGATTCTGCTCACTCAACTCGGCGCGCACACGCAGGTGCTCATGTCGTTGAAACAAACCCGGGGGTTAAAGTTGATCTATACAGCAGAGGCGCTCGTATTTGTGTTGGTTGGCATTGCTGTAACCCGGTGGAGCGGCTTCTCAGGTATGTTAGTCTCCTCAATTGCCTGCAGTTGCATCTTCAGCCTGACTTACAGTTCTTATCATGTTATGCGCGCTGCCCGCGGGGAGGTGGTAGGCATCTTGTGGAATGGCCAGGTACCGATGTTTCGTTTACTAGCAACTACCCTCCCGGTGGCGCTATTGCTTCAATGGCTCACGAGAGAGATGGCCCCTGCCGCGCGTTTGGCCTTCACCGGAGTCCCGGTCGGCATCATTGGATCGATTGTTCTTCTCCGGCATTGCCTGCCGGGAGAATTCGCTTCGAGAATCAAGGCTGTCGTGCCACGCGCTCTGCGTCCGATCTTTATAGGTGAAAAGGCTGCGCCGTTGTCAGACTAAATGCTGCTTGCGAAATTTCCTTCACCCAATCATTACAGATTTAAGAGGCAGAACCAGCCGGGCGCACGAAAGCGGCGGACTGCTCGACTCGGATCACGCGTGCCAAGGAAGTTAAACGAAAAATCCGGAGCCTTCCCATGAGCGTTCTTGACCGGTCGCAGGCGCGGCTTAACCCAACTGTCGGCCAATTCGAAGACATGATAGCCGTGCCGTTCAAGGAGTTGAGTGACCGGGCTAGGTTGCGGATTGAAGTCTTCAAAGATTATATCGCGAATTGCTTTACGCGAAAGAGTCCCTTCCGCTCCTGACAAGACAGCGAGCTCATGTCCTTCTACGTCAATCTTGCAAACCCCAACCTCTGCAGGCGGACTTAAATATTCGTCGAGCCTGCGCAACGGAACTTTGAATCCAGGCTTGCTGGAATCGTATCCTGGGGCAATGGCGGCTGACCCACGTTCCCAGGAACAGCCCGGCGAGATCGAATCAGCGGTCGTCTTGGATTCCACGCTATTCGCGAGCCATGCTTCGCCGTAATGATCACCGAGAGCGACATTCTCCAATTGGAGCTTTCCAAGCTTCAGTCCAGACCATTGGCGTGCGTTTTGTTGAAGCTCCTTGAAGGTTTCCGGGTGGGGCTCAAATGCCCATACTGCACCGGTAGGTCCGACCTTTACGGCCATCAGGGACGAATTCTGTCCAATGTTAGCTCCGACATCGACTGCCCACTCACCTGGGTCAACCAAACGCGCGATAGCTTCAGGCACAATTTTGTCAAATATACCGTAAAGGTACAGGTCAAGGCCGATCTTCTCGCCGGTTTGGACGATGAACTGCGCTCCCCAAGGCACGACGACCGTTTCGGTCGGGGCCATTTTTCTCCACAGACGCTGGAGACGCCTGCAGGCTTGTGCTGGTCGCAACAGATATTCGGGCCTTTTCAGATAGGTAATGGGACTGAGCATACGGAAGCACTAGAACCGGTTAGCCAACTCCAATCTTCTTGAGAAGGCGCCGCAGCGGACGAAACGCTCGGAAATACAAAAGAGGGCTATTCAGCGACTTCATCGCATTGAAGCGGACTTTTGCGGCCCAAGAAACAGGACCATTGAGCGTGGCCGAACGTCTGATGAAGTCTACGTAGCGCTCCGCCATAGCGATCACAGAGAAATCTTGTCGAATGGTGCGGCGTGCTTCCTCCGACATCGATTCGAGCAATGGCCGGTCTTGGTCGAGTCTTGCCAACGATTCCACATACGCTGCAGGGTCGGTGTGGGGGACGCGGAACCCATTTCTCTCGTTGACTACCTCCTGAATGAGGCAGGGAATATCACCACAAACCGGTACCAACCCGCGTGCCATCGATTCGAGCAATGTCAACGGCCCGCCCTCGAACCGTGACGCCAGCAGATAGACATCGTGCTGTGCGATGATTGCATCCAGCGCATCATAGTGAACCGGTTTTGAAAAAATAATCTCCCCGGATTCAACCCCTGCGGCCATTTGTTCGCGCAAGTAGCCCTCTTCGGGGCCGTGGCCGTGGATTGTCCAGCGAAAGGAGATTTTTCGTTCTTTCAAACCGCGCCAGATAATCGGAAACATCCGCACTTGTTTTGCGCTCTGGTCGATCCGTCCGTAATAAAGAATTTTCAGGGAACTGTCTGGATTCGGCTGGCGCAACGGCATATTTGGGCTTATCGGGACACCATGTGCCAGGTAAGTACTCGGCAAATCTGGAACGAACTGCCGGGCATCCTCGATCAAATGTTTTGCGAGCAACACCAGGTGGTCGACATGCGGCTGGTGCAATTTGATTGCTTCAAAAGCCTCAGGAACCCTGTCATGGACCATTGCCACCCGCAGCACCCCCGGTGGCGCATATCGGAATAGTTCCAGCGGCTCCACTCCGAGTACTGCAAAGATCACATTCGGTTCCTGGCGTCGTAGCCGTTCATACAACAGTTCCAGGCGGTCTTCGAAGATGGCTCGTTCTTCGTCGGCTGTGTGTACGGGCACGCCAATATCCTGGAACTCACGGTGCATCGGGTGATTTTTCGTGAAGCAGAAAACCTCCACGGCATGTCCAAGCCCTTTCAAGCCTCGCGCCGCAAACAAGGCCCAGGTTGTCGAGCCGCCAAATTGTAATCCCCCGGTAACCAGTGCGATTCGCAACGGTGAAAAATCTGTGGCGTTCATCACACGTTTAGCAAACAAAACCAACCCGGCGTGCGGAAACGCCGGACAGCTCGGGTCGGTTCTCGCGTCGCAAGATAATTGTAGGAGAACCCACGCGGGCTTGTGGGAGCCTGCTCCAGTGCCACCAAGCCCGGTTTGAGCCACTGTTCGCGCAGTTGAAACAGGTGGAAGCCATGGCTGCTCAACAGCCGCGCGACCGCACTCGGCTGCGGGTTGACATCTTCAAAAATTATGTCGCGAATTGCCCCTCGGGTTAGCGTTTCCGCAGCTCCTTCCAGTACTGCCAATTCATACCCTTCAACATCGATCTTGCAGACTCCCACCTTCGGGATTTGCTTCATGTAATCGTCCAACCGTCGCACGGGGACCTTGAAAGATCCCTCGCCACCCTGCTTTTCCCCGCACAATGATGCAGAGCCCCGGTTGCGATGAAACTCCGTTCCGTTCGCCAGCCAAGCCTCCCCTTCAGCGCGGCCGAGGGCGACATTCTCCAATTGCAGCGGAGCCATCTTCAATTTCGACCAGAGAGCCACGTTCTCCTGCAATTCCCGAAAAATTTCCGGGTGTGGCTCAAAGGCCAGTACCCGCCCTCCGGGACCTACCCGTGCTGCCATCAACGAACAATTCTGGCCAATATTGGCACCCACTTCGATTGCATAGTCCCCCTCTTCAATCAAACGCGCGATCGCCTCGGGAACGATTTTATCGAAAATTCCATAGAGGAATACGTCGAAACCGATGTTTTCGTTGGTATGTACTCGCAACCTGGCACCCCACGGAAGAGCCAGGATCTCTTCGGCTTGGGGTGCGCGCCAAAGACGCTGAAACCGCCTCCATACCTGGGTGGGCCGAAGGAGATATTCCGGTTTCCTAAAATATGTAATCGGACTTAGCATCAGGTTCTCAGGGCCGATGCTCCGTTGCGGTCTCCCTTCAGATGAACCGCGCACATCGTTTTGTTGACCGCGAAAATCGACACGGCCGGCCGAAGGGCTTCCAACCCTTCTGGTACTCGCAATTCGTCTGTAAAGAAATCGTTTGGACGATAATCGTGCCAAACGATGATGCCGTTGTCAGACACCAACTCCAGGGCCAGGCGTGAATCCTTGATCACATCCTCCACTCGATGAGAACCGTCCACGAAGATAAAATCATACCGTGCCTCACTCCGCAGTTCTGCAGCCGAATCTGCGAACGAGCGGTGGCGTAAGAACACGTTCGTTTTGTTCCTTAGGAGTTGGCGGTAGGCGGAATCGAGGACCTGGATGTCGTAACTTACGATGGTCGCGTCCGGACAATTCAAATGAAGCGCGTAAGTCGTGCGCGCTCGATACGTTCCGACTTCCAAAATGCGTTGCGCACGTCGTCCTTTGGCCAGGTTAAGCAAAAACAACAAATCGACTAATGGCGCATCCTCCCCCGCGAAGAGGGGATATTGGATCGGCAATTCTATGGAACCTGCAGCCGGACCCAACGTTTCCGCCTCAATGGCCGGCAGTTTGAGACGACCCTGGTTGAAGAGTTTCCGATACGCGGCTGTGATCAACGGATCCTGCCTGGAGACTTCCTTCAATTTTCGGTAACTGTGGAGAAACCCAGGGACCTTGCTGACTGCGCTGTGCACTGTTCGCAGAAAGGGATTTTGCGGTGGCATTGAGTCAATGATTCGGATTTGGTCTCATCAGTCCAAATGGGCTGGATTAACATGCAGGTGACCATTGCGGGCTGCAAGTGTATTCTTCAAAACTGCCAAACCTCCACCTTTGTGCTGTTATACCTTCGAAAACTTGACAACTAGCAGTGCCTACCTACAGTGCAGTCTGCCGAAAAATGCAAGAGCTCTCCCCGAGAAAAATCGTCTGGTTGAGCAATATTTATGATCAGAACTACGAGGCGGAGAGAGGTGAGGAGATTGTTCCCTGCCTCAGTTCCGCCAAGCGGCGAGACCTGATAAAATGCGTTGCCGACGCCACGGGCCTGGAGGTGGTTATTCTTTCCTCTCCGCCAAAAGCCGCTCGCCGTCGCGGCGGTAAATGGCTGCCTGCGTTAAAAACCAAGTTTTCCAGCCATACGCAGTTTTTCTGCCCTAATTGGGACATCCCTAAACTTCGCATCCCTCTCTCCTGGTTTTTTTATGTCCGACATGCCTTGAAGCACACGCGTCGTGGCGACCTGGTAATCATCGACAACTATGAAATCATTTACGTTTTCGCAGCCTACGGATTGAAGTGGTTCCGAGGAGTCCACTTCGTTTTAGACTATGAAGATGGTAAACATCTGATCGATAAGTCCTGGTCCAGGGTATTGAGCGGATTGGCTGAACTCATGGGCCGGCGATTGGTTCAGGCTGCGTTTTTGACCCATCCCTCGTTGGCTGCACGGCTCCCTGCTCGTGTGCCCACTGAATTAGTGCCGGGCTTTGTGGTAGGAACGAATAGTGGGGGAAACCAGCCCAATTCCGATTCCGTCCGCTTCCTATACTCAGGTTCTTTGGATGCTGCTCGCGGTATCGATGTGCTTTTGGGCGCCTTACCGCTGTTACCTGTTGCCGGATGGCGCTTGGACATTACTGGGGCGGGTCCGCTGGAGGCAGACGTAGCCCGCGCTGCTCAAGATCGCCGGTGGAGTGACCGTCTGACCTACCACGGGGTCTTGCCTTCCGCCGTGATGGCCGAATTGGTTGCCCAATGTGATGTTGGATTAAACTGCCAGAAAACTTCCGATCCTATCTCGGAAGTGACTTTTCCTTCAAAAATCTTTAGCTATCTTTCGGCAGGGCTTTTGATAGTTAGCAGCCGGGCAAGCCAGGTCGATAAAGTTTGCGGTAACGCCTGCCTCTACTATGAGGCAGATGATCCCCGGGTCCTGGCCGCCGCCATTCGGCAGGTAGTTGAAAATTTTTCTGGACTCAGGAACGGCTTGGACGAAAAAACAGTGCGCGAGAAATACTCTTTGGAAGGAACAGCAGAGCGACTGAAGAAAATCTTAATTCCGATAACGGCTCAAGCGCGGGCTGCGTGCTAAGTCGCTTGCTCATGCCGTGAATCTTTCTGTCTCACCCGCACCGCCTCAGGTTCTGCTCGCAACCTGCGGCGCCTGGTACTTGCCTGAAACTGCCCGATCATTTGCTGAACGCGGCGCCCTGGCGGGTCTTTGGATGACCATGGGCAACCGTACCGCGGTGCCGCACTATCGACGCTGTTGGCCATTTCAAGCCATGATGCTCCCTTTATACAAATGGGCTCCGCAACTCTGGTGTGAACGCGCCTTCTATGCATTCTTTCCCCTCTGGAAGATTTGGCTTTGGCGACAACCTCCGCCCAAATGTAACGTCATTCATGCGATTATGGGGTACGCCACGGAGCTGTTTGCCATCGCCGAAAAGATTGATGCGCTCAAGGTTGTTGATTGTCAGAATAGCCACCCCACCAGTTACTACGGCTACTGGCAGCGGGAATGTGATCTCTGGAATCCGGGCGAGAATGTTCCCATTCCCCGCTGGATGTTTGCACGCATGAACCGAGAATTGGAACGAGCAGATTTGGTCCTCTGCCCTTCGACTTTCGTCCAGGACACGATGATCCAGAATGGCATTGCGCCCACAAAATGCTGGGTTAACCCGTTTGGAGTGGACACAAAGGTTTTTCGCAAGCGGGTCGATGTGCCTGCGCGGCCTCGCTTCGTTTCGGTTGGTGCAATCTGCTTGCGCAAAGGCCATCAGTACCTGTTTCGGGCGTTCCAACGCGTGAAGGCTAAACTGCCCGATGCGGAGTTGATCTGCGTCGGCCCATATAAGTCCGACTTCGCCCGCGAGCGGCCAAAATGGGAAGGCAGCTTCAAGCACTATCCCGCACTTTCCCATTCTGAGCTGGCAACTCTTCTGCCCGAGTGCACTGCCTTTGTTTTAGCCTCGGTCGAAGAGGGTTTTGCGCGCGTTCTGTCCGAAGCCATGGCAGTAGGCTTGCCAATCATTGCCACTTATGAAACCGGGGCGACCACGTTGGTAACAGATGGC
>Ga0137394_10000638_pt1 | contig 24381 bp, 5 predicted proteins | sample czobulk116metaG_FD_108278 | JGI IMG/M metagenome (GOLD analysis project Ga0137394, IMG submission 108278) | Vadose zone soil microbial communities from Angelo Coast Range Reserve, California, USA - czobulk1.16 metaG | ecosystem: Environmental > Terrestrial > Soil > Vadose zone | place: USA...
ATTCGAGTTTCTTTGATGCCAAGCAGTTCACGCTGCTGCGAGAAGACCAGCGCGGGAAGTACTACGGCGTGGGGATGATTGTTGCGCCGCGGGAAAATCACACGGTGGTGATGGCGCCGTATGTTGGCGCCCCTGCCTACAATGCCGGGATCCGGCCGGGCGATGTGATCCTGAAAGTGGATGACAAATCCACCGAGGGCCTGAGCACCAGCGAAGTCGCGGACATGCTGAAGGGCCCGAAGGGCACGGTGGTCAAGATTGTCGTTTCGCGCGAAGGGTACCCGGAACAGCTTACGTTTACGGTCACGCGCGATGAAATTCCCCGCCATTCGGTGGACATTGCGTTCCTGCTGAAGCCGGGGATCGGGTACATCAGGCTTTCCGGCTTTAACGAAACGACAGACCGGGAAATCGCGGAATCGCTGAAGCAGTTAAATGCGCCTTCACTGGATGGATTGATTCTGGACATGCGCGGGAACCCCGGCGGGTTGCTGAATGAAGCGGTGGCCGTGGGCGACATGTTCCTGGACAAGAACCAGCTGATCGTCTCGCACCACGGGCGGACGTCGCCGGAGCGACGGTACTTCGCGGTGCGCGGGAATCAGGGCGTGACGGTGCCGCTGGTGATTCTGGTGAACAACAATTCGGCTTCCGCAACGGAAATTGTGGCCGGCGCGGTGCAGGACCATGACCGCGGTTTGGTCGTGGGCGATACGACGTTCGGTAAGGGCTTGGTGCAGACGGTGACGCCCTTGAGCGAGAACACCGGGCTGGCGCTGACCACGGCGCGGTACTACACGCCGAGCGGCCGGCTAATTCAACGCGATTACAAATCGGTTTCGCTCTATGAATATCACTACGAGAGGAAAGTGCCGGATCATCCGACGGAAGTGAAGCTGACTGATAGCGGCCGGCAAGTTACCGGCGGAGGCGGCATCTCGCCGGACATCAGCGTTCCGGCACCGAAGCTGACGAAGTTCGAACAATTGCTGTATCGCAATGACGTGTTCTACGCGGCCGAAACGGGCGTCGGCGGATTCACGCGGTATTACCTTGGCATGAAGCCCGCAATCACGAAAGAGTTTGAGGTGGACGACAGCGTGATGCGGATGTTCCGCGAATACCTGAGCAAGCACACCGTGCGGTACACCGAGCCGGAGATGGCGGAAACGGGCGATTGGATTAAAAGGAAGATCAAACAGGAAGTGTTTATGTCCAGCTTCGGACAGCAGGAAGGGTTCAAAGTGCTGCTCGAATCTGATCCGCAGGTGCAGAAAGCGGTAGATGCGGTTCCTCAGGCGCGGGCGCTGTATCAGAACGCGAAGAGAATTACGGCGCAGCGGACCGGTGGCGCAGGCAGCCAGCCGTAGAGTCTGTCGCGGTTGCGATTGTAGTTTTTGGGGCGCCCGGACCCGTTCGGGGCGCCCCCTCTTGTTTACAGTCGAGGGAAGGCGTGTTGGCAAGGTGTGCGGCGTTTGCTAAAATTGGTTGCTGCTCGTGGGCGAGTAGCTCAGCTGGGAGAGCGCCTCGTTCGCAACGAGGAGGCCGGGGGTTCGAATCCCCTCTCGTCCACCAGATTTCAAACAACTTAGCTAGCTCTCGGCAATCCAGTTGGTACTCCAAGTTCTCCAATTGAGCCGGTCGGGATTTCGAACCCCAATCCGATAGTCTCCACCCATTCCAAACGGAAGTCGCGATCCTCGAGAAGTTTGATATAGGGTTCGGACCCGTATTTTGGTGCGTTAGGCGGACTCGGCAGAAGATGTTGGAGCCACCTTTTTGATGTTTAAGGCGCCTGAGAATCGGACGAAGCAGTTGGGCACCGATTGAAGTTTGCAACAGCAATCCCGAACGACGACGTCCCCGCGATTCTTACCAAAACACTCAGCTCACCTTTAGAAAAATGGCGCGCTAAACAGGAAATACACTGAAGTGCTCGCTGCCTCGTTGTACAGAGCTTGTCCTTGCTCGCTGTAACGAGTCGCCGAACTTCTTCTGCGGTGAGAAATCTGTGCGGACGTTGTCACGCTTCTCTTCCCCGTTCTCCCGCCTGCATTGACGCTCAAGCTCGCACACTTGCTCATCGCTGCCATCGGCAGATTTTTCATCATGGACGCTCGCAACTTCCTGGAGTATGGGCTTCCGCCTTTACTCCTCAACTAGATCGTGAGGTACAAGAAGAAAAAGACCGGTTTGGACCTGTGCGATTCATGCACTTGGTTTTTCGTGGTCCTCAACTCAAAGTGATTTCATCACCAGCAGGATGCGGTCGTCTTCGTGAGTTCCGCCGCTGGAGTGCTTGTCCACTTCCGCGAGCACCGCGCGTATGATCTCTTCCGGCGTGTCCGCGCGCAGATTGCTCACCAAATCCGCGAGCCGCGTACGGCTGAATTCGACTCCGACGGCGTCCATGGATTCCGTAATGCCGTCAGTGCAGGCCACCAGGAGATCACCGGGCTGCAGCTCCACGGTGGCGCATTCGAATTCCACATCGGGCAGAAGACCGACAATCATTCCGCCGGTCTCGAGCCATTCCGTCCGCCCGTCGGCGCGGATCACGGCGGGCGGCACGTGGCCGGCATTCACGTAGCGAACCCTCCGCCCCTCGTTTTCAACCAGCGCAAGGAACATGCTCAAGTATTTTGTCGTGCGCCCCAGAACCCCGGACGCGCGCGCGCCCATCAGGATTTTTTGATTGATCGTGGCCGGCAGTTTTTCGAGCGGGACAACGTGATCGGCAAGCGCGTGCAGCGTGGCCTGCACATTGGCCATCACCAGCGCCGACGCCGCGCCTTTGCCTTCGACATCCGCGACGACGAGGAGCAGCGCCTCTTTTCCATCCGCATTCACGCACAGGAAATCGTAATAGTCGCCGCCCACCATCTGCGAAGCGCAATGCGACACGGCAATCCTGATTCCCGGCAGAACCGGCGGCGCTTCCGGAAGAAATCCAGCCTGAATCTCTCTCGCCAGCTCCAGGTCACGCTCCATTTTTTCTTTCTCGATATGCTCACGGTGTAGCTGGGCCTTCTCGAGCGCCAGCGCCACGTGGGAGGAGAGCGCGTCGAGGAACGCCTCGTCTTCCTCGTTGAACGACTCGGGCTTATTCAGCAGTTGCAAGACGCCGATGATGGCGTCGGCTTCATTGCGGATGGGCAAGCAAAGCAGTTGCTTTGTCTTGAAGCCCAGCTTCCGATCAACGTCAGGTTCGAAACGCGGATCGCCATAAGCGTCATCGAGGCGCACCGCGGAACCCTCGCGCGCCACCCAGCCGGCAATGCCCCGGTCCGCGGGGAGGCGGATCACATGCTGCTCCAGACCCAAGCCGACCAAGGACCATATTTCGTTGTGCTCCTGGTCCACGAGAAAAACAGTGCCGCGAGCCGCGCCGGTCTGGCGGGTGGCCAGGTTCAGAATGATGTGAATCAACTCACCAAGATCGAGTGTCGAATTCAACCTTTTGGTGGCCTCGATGATGCTGGAGAGTTCCTCCATTGCGCGGCGGCGTTCCGCCAGCGCCAGCGCGAGAGCCGCGAAACGGGCGAGCAGATCGAGTTGGCCACGCACCGTATCCCGCAGCGGTTCGGCTCCGCGAACCTCCAGAATGCGCACGCGAAACTCGTCGCTGCCCAGCGCTCCCGCCCATAGCGCCGGGTCGTTGGCACCGTCGCTCGACGGTCCGGTCTTCGTTCCTACCGGATTCCACGCCGGCAGAGTACCTGATTCCGCCCAGACCGCGGCGGTCCCGCGGTCGGCGCGCCAGAGCCGAGCTCCGGCAACGCCAGGCTGGGCCATGGCCGCGAGCACAACGCGCTCGGCAACCACGTTGACGGGAAAGCGGCCTTCGAGCAGGCGCAGCCCCTCAAGCAACTCAGGAAACGCTTCGGTGACTTTCTGACGAACAGGAGCTTCGCTCATACCATGCGGCACATGGGCGGCGCGGCCGCTTTGGTGGGGTAGCCTAGCAGGAATGGAATCCGTTGGGAAGAGCGTTGAGTGTTCCACACGAGAGACTTATTTGTGAGTCATCACGAAAACGCCATCCCAATTCTCGTTCGGGGCGTCGAACAAGTAATCCTGGCAACGCTTCCAATAGGTTCGCGCCGGGCCGTCGTCCGGCCAGCGATCCAGGACTTCCTGGAACAACTTCTGAGCTTCGAGCCACTCGCGGCGCAAATAACCGGCGCGCGCCCGTGCAAACGCATTGAGGCGCTCCTCGTGCTCGACCGCTGCAGCTCTTAGAGCCACCAATTCGTAGATGGTCACCGGCTGGAGCTTGCCCTGGACGCGAATCAGGTCGAGCTCCCGGAAGAGAAAGCCTGCGTCGCGAGCTACCTCAAAGGTGGTGGAGCCGACGAGAATGTGAGTGCGGTACTCCTTGTTCAGACCTTCGAGACGCGAAGAGAGGTTTACTGCATCCCCCATTGCAGTGTAACCGTAGCGCAGCTGTGAACCCATGTTCCCGACCGATGCGGTGCCCGTGTTCAAGCCAATGCCAATATCGAGCAGCGGGCTGCCTGCCGCACGCCACTCTTCACGAAGCTCGGCTACACGCTGCATCATGGCGAGCGCTGCGTGGCAGGCTCTGACAGCATGGTCCTCCTCCTCGAAGGGCGCGCCCCAAAAAGCCATAACCGCGTCGCCGATGTATTTGTCGAGCGTACCTTGCGTGTCAAATACGATTCGAGTCATATCGGACAGATATCGATTCAGCAGAACGGCCAAATCCTGCGCGTCAAGTGCCTCGGAAATCGCAGTGAAGTTGCGAACATCGCTGAACATGACCGTGATCTCGGTCTTCCGAGGCTGCACTAACTGCGGATGCTCAAGGAGGCGGCGAATGACCTCGGGACTTAGGTATTGCTGGAAGCTGCCGCGGACTTTGCGCTTTTCCCGCTCCTCGACGACAACGCGGTAGAGCGCCACGAGACTCACATTCGCAATCAGCGTGAGCAGTGGAATGGAAAGGTTCAACCACCAGCCCTTCAGGAAGGCCCAGTACACGCCACCGAGGAAAGGTACAGCCAGCCAAAGGCCGAACCACAAGTTTTGCGGTCTGGTCAGCGCCAGCCACAATCCAAGAGGAACGCCAAAAACGACGATAAGCGATAGATCCCACAGGACCTGGCTTGCGCCGCGGCGGAGAAAGCCATCGTTCAGAATGTTGTCGATGACGTTGGCATGGATTTCGACCCCAGGAAAATCGACACCGCCATAAGGAGTGGAACGCATATCGCCGATGCCGGTCGCCGAAGCACCCACCAAAACAATCTTGTCGCGGAAAGTGCCGGGCGGGAACTTACGGAGAGCCACGTCCGCAATCGAGTGGTACGGATAGGTGCGAACTGGCCCCTGGTAGTTGATCATGCTGCGGCCGACGGGATCCGGCCGCAGCCGGAGCGCCGGCCCGAACTCGAACTCAACGATCCCGATAGGCCCGTATTGAAGCGCGGTCTGGTCGTTCGACAAGCGGAGGTAAAGCCGCGCCGCCTGAACATCCAGCGAAGCGAAAATATCCCACTCTTCAGGGTTGTTCGAACGGCCATACGGAAGGGCGAGCAGCGAGTGGCGGACAACGCCGTCCGCATCGGCAGGAACGGTAAAGAATCCGGTGGCGCCGCGGTCGCCGCGTAAAGCGTCATTGAAGATTTCGAGGTTGGCCTGTGCGCCTTTCGGCAGCAGCCTTAAGTTTTCGTAGTCGCGCAGCAACTTCAAGAAGTCCTCGCGAGCCGTCTCGGGACGCTGCGGCTGCGCGCGAGGAAAAGGAAAAAAACTCAGAAGCGCGGCGTAGCGATCCAGTGTTGCATCGTCAATTCCCGCAAGGTCAGAATTCGAGTACAGAAAAAAGTTGCCAAGCACAACCGCTCCAAAGCGCTCGATCGCCCGAGCGAACTGTTCGTCCGTATCGTATTTTGCTTCCAATTTAGAAAATTTCGCCGCGAATCGCGGGTCGAGCTCTCCGTCTTTGCCCTGAAACTCCCTGCGAAGCTCGCGGATGGGCGCCGCAATCTCGTCGGGCTTGCTGAAGGTAATGTCAAACGCCACCACTCGCGCACCGTCCTCGCGCAGGGCGTCGAGCATGTTAGCAAAATGAGTACGAGAAAACGGCCAGCGCCCCAGCACTTCCTGGGAATGCTGGTCAATGTCCACAATGACGATGCGGGAATCCGGACGGCGGTGGCTTCGCCCGCGATAACGGAATCGCGTATCCAGCGCGCTGAGCTCCAATCGCTGGACGAACTCAAAAAAGGGGGTAGGCCGCTCGCCCACGAAGGTAAAGAGATAGATCAACACGGCGGAAGCCGTCAGGATAAGGCTGATGGCGAAAGTGACCTTGCGCGACCACCATGTACGGAACAAGCGAGCAATGCTCTGCAAGGGCCCGCGGCGAACGCGGGGCGGCACCGGAGGAAGAGAACTCATGGCATAGTCCCGCGCACGACGTGCGCCATCTTAGCAGAATATGAGCAGCGACTAGAGAGGCGGGGCCGTAAATACAGATCGAGATCGGGCTCTACACGGACGGCCGAGAACAATTCTGAAGACTACGACGTGGGGCCGAAACTGAGGGCGGGCCGTGGCACAGAAGTCTAGTTTTTAGGTACTCTGGTTTTGTAAGTACTGGGTAGGTATTCGTAGAATCCGATTACTCGGCTCCTTTAGCTACTTGACGCGTTTATTGTTGACAACGGTGCTCAATAATGACACATTCCCCCGCACATTAAGGTTCCCCGAAGCGGGTTACTTTCACCCGGCTTTCCGCAGGTTAAGGGTTTAAGCCCAACCCATGCTCCTCCGACCACTAGCGTCCGTCCGACCGTTCTGGAATCTTGTCTCCCGGTTTTGCTCAGGCGCTAGAAACTCCCAAGAAACACGGGTGATGAGAAGTGTAGCCTTGCGGAGTTTGCTGCTTTTGTTGTTCTTTGTGGTGTGGGCCACGGAAGCCGAGAGCAGACCCACCCGCCAGGCGGACATCCCGCCCGCCGACTCGCAATCGAGCGCAGGCCGGCTATCGGGTGACGCAAAACAGCCGGCCACAGCCGGTTCCGATGAGGCCAAGCCGAGTTCCGAAAAAAAGGACGCGTTGAGCCAGGACCCGATGCCCTCGAGCACTCAGGGCACCAGCTCGCGCACATTTACGCCGGCAATCGAGCCCGGCCAAACGTACTTTGAGCTGCGCTACATCGTGGATGGAACGGATATCCAGGGAAACCGCGAACGCTCATTTTTGCATGAAGGAATCAACCACACTGCTGAATTCAGTTTTTTCAGCAATGGACCGATTGGGGACTTCCACCGATTTGAGATTCTCGCTGTAGGCCGGTATACGAATAATCCGCAGGTGGATCCGGAGCGCAACAGCATTCAGAGGGCTTATGTGCGCCTGCAAGGGCCGAGTTTCGAAGGCAATTTGGGCGATGCGCTGATCAACTTCTCCCGCTTGACCTTCAACCAGAACGTCAAGGGTTTGACGATTTCGAAAAAGTTGCGACCCGGGCTCAAGGTGATCGGCACCGTCGGTTTTTTCGTGGACCGCTGGGGTTCGCTTTATCGCCAGTATTCCGTGTTTCGCGACCTAACGGGACCGCCCAATCCACTCTCTCCCGGGAAGCCTTATACGCGGTTTGTGGCGGGAACACGAGTGGAACAGCAGATTGGGCGTGGGAACTGGATCGCGATGAATTGGAGTCACGGAAAAGACCTCCAACAATCCTTGCCTGGCGCAACACTCGCCTGCCTGGACCCCATCAGCGGCTTCATCACCATTCGGCCGCTCAGTTCCGGATGTTTACCGGGCGAAGCAGAGGTCGTGGGATTTCGGCGTCCTTTCCCCGAAGCCGTCAACAACGATGTGATCAGCGCGGACACGAACGTGGAATATGTCCCCTGGCATTTCGGGTTCCGCGGCGAGTTTGCGTACAGCTGGACTTCGGGAGGCACGCCGCCTCCGGCAGCGGACGCCAGCAATTTTGCTTGTGGGTCGGAACCGCCCATCTTCGGGGCCGCCGTGCTGGACGCTCGATGCTTCGCGGGACAGGCCGGCGATTGGGCCGGCCGCCTGGAAGCGCACGAACGAATCAAGAAGCTGACTTTGAGAACTGACTACTCGCGGTATGAGCCAAATTTTTTCAGCGCCAATGCACGGCAGATCCGCGACCTGCAAGACTTCAGCGTGCGCGGGGAGTATGAACTGACGCGCAGCGTAAGCGTGATCGGGTTATGGCGTCGTTCCAACGACAATCTAAACGGCCAGCGGAATTTTACGAATGTGGTTCGAGCGCCAGAGGGACGTTTGGTATTCCGCAACCTGCCGTTCTACCGGCGCATGGCAATCGAAGTGGGATATCGCGAGCGAAACCTGGATACACAGGGCACTCCGGGACCGCTAGACGTGCAGAAACGGTCGACTCGCATCCCGTTCCTCACACTGAACGTTCCGATGGGTCGCGCGAACCTCGCCTTCGACTACGAGCATAGGCACGAAATGAATGCGGTTACGCCACAGCTCTCGACAGACACAGACCGGTTTGCGATAGGCTACCGCGCGCACTACTCCTGGGATCGCTGGGAGTTCAGTCCCACGGCGCGCTTCGATATCGAAAGGCTTGATAAGCACGCGCCTTTCAACCCGGCTCTTCCGCCAACCGACATAACGTTGTTGTTCCCCGGGGATTTCTTTTCCGCGTTTGATACCAATCGCACGATCCAAGCAGGTTTTCTGCTGGACACGCCTCGTTACCTCCGAATCGAGGGGAACTACAAGGAATTCAACGGCTTGGCGCTTTCGTCTGTGCCAGTGAATCAGCCGCCGGTATTCCTGTACTTCAATCAGGGTTTCAAACGTCCCAGTTGGCGAGCCGCGGTCACGTACAAAATCGGCAACGATGAGAACAGAACCGTGACCGCGTTTTATGTGCGAACAAACAATTTCTTTCCCACCGGGGACCCAACTGTGCCCGATGTCCGGAGTTTTCGAGAAACAGTCATCGGAGGATCGATTGTTTTGCGTTTTAGAAAGTAGCAGCCATTTGGCCGCATTTGAGGTTGATGCATGAAGTTGGATCGGCTAGTCCGTTCGTCGTTGCTCGCGCTGCTATTTTTGGCAGCGGCTGCCTCGCTTCCTGCTTCCCCGCGGCCTCAAACGCCCCAGCAGCCCACTGCGGGAAAGATCACCGCGCTGATTCCAGAGGGCTCCGTGTTACGCGAGAGAAAAACGTACGAAGCAAAAAAAGATATGGCGGTGTTGTGGCAGGACACGGTCAAGACCGAACGCGGTGGCCGGGCTCGCTTGCGCCTGGAGGATGGCACGATCCTGAACGTGGGTTCTCAGGCGTCGCTGGTAGTGACGAAGCACGATCCAGCGATGCAGCAAACCGATCTCGAACTGATCTATGGAAAGGTGAGAGCGGACGTTACCAAAATTGCCAGACCGGATGGCCACTTCGAGATTCGCACCAAAGTCGCGGTTTGCGGAGTGGTGGGGACGGAGGAGTATCTGGAAGCCACCGATCTCGCGACGACAGTCATTGCGCTGGGTGGCGGCCAGGTGAGAGTCTCGTCGGCAGACGCGCGCTTCCCTGGCGCGACTCTGCTCAATCCGGGCGAAGCTATCTCCGTGATCGCCGGTCGCGCCCCAGGTCCCAAACGCCTGGCGACCTCGGAAGAGATGACGCGGGCCGTGCAGGACACCGAAGGAGAATCCGGCGCCACGATAGATCCGGGAGCGTCGGTTGCTGGAAGGACGTTCGATGCCGTAATCACCGGCAAGGATCTTAGTGGCACGCAATCGGTTTCGTCCACTCAAGCCGGACTTACAGTGAAGACCCGGGGAGAGATCACCGCCACGCAAATTCCAGTTACGATCACGATCGCTCCCGATGTACCCGTGGGTGCCTACCCACTCACCATCAACAGACCGCAAGGTCCTGCGGTCGCCGGGTTCGCGGTCGCTTCGCAGACCGCTATTCAAATGGCACAGAGCGCGGGTACGAGCTTGATCCAGCCGCCGCCGAGCCAGGACTTTACGGTCACACAGGGCGCGAAGATTCCCCTGGATGCCTCCACCACGCGCACCCCGCCCGGGAGCCAGATCGTCGCCTATCAGTGGACTGTGCCTAATACCCCGCTGACGGGAGCGGGGCCCGACTTCTTGATTAATACGAGCACGCTTGCTCCTGGGAGCTACAGCGTTCACCTGACTGTCGTCAATGACAGCGGACAGGTAGCGACGCAGCAGTATCCGCTTGTCGTGGAAGCGGGCGTTAAGCCGGTCGAAGTCGTGCGCGATCTGGCGAGCTCTTACGACTCTCTCCAGCCAAGCGCGTTCCTGAAGAATTTCGACGCAGAACGATTTCGCAACTATGCCGGGTTTGCCGCGGCGATTGAAGACAGCTTCCAAAGCAAACTGGAAACCATGCGCGTCTTCCAGCGCCCGGTAAATTGCGCCGTGATCGAGCAGCAGGATGACGGAGTGTGTCAGGCGGAATTTCAGGTGCAGTTTACCCTGAAGAACCAGCCTCTGGAACTGCTGGATGCCAAGGGCAACCCAATTCCTCCAGGCACAACGCCACCGCCGAACGCCACGACCGGGAAAAGAGTTCTCACCGGATCTGAACAGGCTACGATCCGCTTCCACCGCGGCGACGCAGGATGGAAGATCGTGGACTACGCCGCGATCGTGAACTGTCCGAGCGGCAGCGGGACGGGCGTAAACGTGGGCTCCTGTCTGCTGGCGATTGGTTCGAGCAGCTCGCCTTCGTTCCAGATCGTCAATGTGCAATTGTTCAGCACGGATCTGCCCCCGGGCGGGTCGGTCAGCGGGTCCTTCACGGTCACGCCAATCGGCGGATTCACCGGCTCGATCAACTTTACCGGCCAGGGCCAAGTCGGAAATCAACCCGTCACAGTCCAGTTTTCGCCCAACCCTTCGGGTCCGGCAGCGACAGTAAGCTTCACGGTGTTTGCGCCCACCACTGGGCCCACCGGTGTGAATGGACCTGCACCTTTCACGTTGGTTCTGACAGGGCGCGACACCTCTGGCGCCATCACTGCGACCGCCAACGCAACGCTCGTCCTTCAGCCGGATTTCAATCTCAGCGTGACGCCAGTGACGACCTCCAGCTCGCCCGCGCCCGTGACGCAAAACAGCACGCTCCCTGTTACGGTGCAGGTTGTTGCGGGCACGGGATTCACGGGAACGGTGTTCATCGATTTTCCGAACCTCCCCGCCGGGTTCTCGGCCAATCCAGGCAACGTGACAGCTGGTGCGCAGGGGTCCTTTCCGATCGCTATCAGCGCGGCAGCTTCGCCGGGTCCCGCATTGATAACCGTGCGCGGCACGCTGAGTTCCGGCGCAATCAAGACAGCCACGCTCTTCTTGAATGTAATCAGCGACTTCACGCTCCAAGTGACGCCGGTGACGTCGGCGGCCAATCCTGCCTTGGTACTTCCGGGCGGCACCTTGCAGGTTGGCGTGCAGGTCGTTTCCATTTCCGGATTCGCCGGAACCGTGGCGATTGACTTTCCGAATCTTCCCACTGGCTTCACGGCAACAGGGGGAAACGTCGCCGCGGGTGCCATCCTGACGGTTCCCATTCAGAACACGCTGCAGGCCGGGACAACTATTTTTCAAATCACGATTCGCGGCCGCTTCGGTACCGACGTGCAATCGATCCTCCTTTTCGTGCAGGTTGTGTTGGGCATCGGGATCCAGCCCGGACCTTCCCGTTCGCAGGCATCCCTCTACGCGGTCGAACCTGCCAAGCTAAGACCCGGTGATGTCGTCGAGGGAACGCTCTATGGAGCCAATCTCAGCGGCGTGAATGCTGTCCAAGTAAGTGGCTCCGGGATCAAGGCGGAATTGCTCCAGTCATCGCCATCCGAACTGCGAGTGCGTTTTACGGTGGATCCGAACCTACAAGCGGGTAGCCGCTTGATCACACTCCAGGCCGCGGGAAGCAAGGCGACAGCAGCCATAGATGTGATCGCAGGCGGCAACAAACTCTCAAAGACATCTCTCTCATCGATTCGGGGCACGGGCAATCGCCCCGAGGCCGACAACATAGCCCCAGCAGCCGCCATGAGCGATGCGCTCAAGGTGACCGGTCTGCCCGATCTGATTGTCGGCGTGCAAGATTTCACGATGAGCCCAGCGCATCCGAAGCGGGGGGACACGGTCTTGTTTCATTTGCTCATTCGGAACGCGGGTACAGCGGCGGCGGAAGATGCGGCAATTGAGTTCTCCATCGCCGGCACTGCGGTGCGGCAGCGCGAGAGGGTAAGCCTCGCTCCCGGTGCCACTGAGACTTTCGATTTCGAGTGGAACGCGAGCGGTGCGGGGCGTCTGGAACCGCGTGTAGTCATCGATCCAGAGAGCCGAATTCAGCAGATGACCCGCTCCGGAAAGACGGCGGGGCTACGACCCTTTGAGCTGGACGACCAGCGAACGTCGCGCAACGACGGCGGAATCGCAAAATTCGGTGACCGAAGCGGAAGCCAACAGCGGGGAGATCTGCGCCTGGCCGTAGACGGCTGTAGTGGTTTTCGGCTGACGTCTGGAACCGAGCAGTCCTGCGGCGGATCGGCGGATTTTGAAGTCAGCTCACGGGGAGGGACAGCGCTGGTGATCGAGGCGGAAGGCGTGCGCAGCCTGGGAGGAATGCCGCTTGCTCAAGCCGAGGGCGCAGCGAGCGACGGGCTTTCCTCGTCGGCAGCGCTTGTGCCGGGCGGCACCTATCTGGTGCGTTCGCGCCACGGCATGGCCATCGTGCGCGTTGTTCAGATTCGCGGGATTGAATCCGTGCGCAACGCGCCGCCAGCCGCGCTTCGCGGCCCGCGGATGGGCGGATCCGACCGCGAAGTGCAAGGAAACTCAAGTCGGCCGGAGCTTACGCTTGTACTGGAGTGGAAAGTTCTGCAGTAAGGCAGGAGTTCAAAAATGAAGTCACCCAAGAAGTTGAATTTGGCTCTCGGGCTTGCAATGGCCCTCGCCGGCTTGCCGGATTGCACGGCTGCTTTCGCCATAGGCCAGCCGATGCGGCCGCCACAGGACCAGCAGCAACAACCAGATCAGCCGAAGGACAAGAAAAAAGACAAGAAGAAAAAGCAGGGCGAGCCGTCGCCGGGCTCGGAGGACTCACCGGACAACGCCGCAGGCGCGCGGCGCGCGGTCAAGCGTGTCCTCAGCGACCTGCAAGATGGATTCGAAGGCCACTCCCCGCGGCGCGTGACGGACTCTCTCGATGAACACTTCGACGACCTGCCGCGCTTCGAGGATGCCGTGACGCAGTTCCTCGAGCGCACCAGCGAGATGCGGATCAATCTGCGTGAATCGACCACTGAAGTGAAGGGCGATCACGCCATCGTAATTGTAGATGCGGACATGACCTATACCGACAAGGCCCGGCCAACGCAGGACCAGCGCCGCAGGCAACGTATCCAGTTTGATTTTGTGTACAACCCGAAGAAAGGCTGGAAGATTTTCGAGATCACACCTCGGCAATTTTTTGAGCCCTGATTCAAAGTAACAGAAGCGAAGATTCGAGCCTAGCAATGAAGCACAAACGGATATTGTGCAATGCCGCGGTCCTGGCCATCGCTTGCTTTACCGCCAGCGAATCCGCAGGCCAGACCACCGATCACCGCGCCCCCGCAACGCAGATCGTCTCCTCCGCGAACGCGCCTTCCCCCGCTGCGAAGCAGAAGGTCGCTGAAGAATACGGCAAGCTGCCCTTGAGCTTTGAAGCCAACTACGGGCAAACCAATCCCAAGGTCAAGTTCCTCTCGCGCGGCCCGGGATACAAGCTTTTTCTCCTGCCCCACGAAGCTGTTCTCATGCTGCAAAGAGAGCACCGCGCAAGAACTGCCAAGAAGCTCGGCGCGGTCCGCGCGTTTCCTGAAGCTCCGGAGCGGGAAGCGAGTCCGGTGGAGATTATCCGCATGTCGTTGCTCGGCGCAGCGGCCGATGCGGAAATCACCGGCATCGACCAGATGCCCGGCAAGAGCAACTACTTTATCGGCAACGACCCGTCGCAATGGCGAACCAACGTCCCCAACTACGCGAAAGTCCACTACCAAGGCGTGTATCCCGGCATCGACCTCGTGTATCGCGGCAGCGGGCAGCAGCTCGAATACGACTTTGTGGTCGCACCCGGCGCGGATCCGCGGCAGATTCGCCTCGGCCTGAAAGGCACGAAGAAGCTGGAGCTCACTGCCGAAGGCGATCTCCTGCTGGACACTTCCGGAGAGCCGGTGCGACTGCACAAGCCGGCGATCTACCAGGAATTCGCGGGCAACCGGAAGCCGGTCGAGGGGAGCTTCGTGCTCGCCGCGAAAAACACCGTTAAGTTCCGCATCGGCAAATACGATGCGAGTCGGCCGCTCATCATCGATCCTGTCCTCGCCTACTCCACCCTTCTCGGAGGCAACGGCTTCGACGAGGCTTTCGGCATCGCCGTGGACTCGACCGGCAGTGCTTACATCACGGGCTTGACCACTTCCACGAACTTCGCCACGGCGCTCGCATTCCAAACGACTCTGAATACTTGCGGCAATCCGCCCACTTCGCCATGCGAGGAAGCCTTCCTTGCCAAACTGATGCCCGCGGGGAACGCGCTTGCGTACGTGACGTACTTGGGCGGTACCGGATTCAGCGAGGGGAACGGCATCGCGGTTTTCGGTGGCAATGCTTACGTCACGGGTAGAACCAGCGCAGGCAATTTCCCGACTACGAGCGGGGCCTTCCAAACCATCTTGAAGGGTACTAATGCCTTCGTTACGCAACTAAACGCGACCGGTTCTGCGTTGGTGTTTTCCACGTACTTGGGCGGAAGCGGCTCAGAGTTTTCTGGCTTTGGCAATCGTGGCAATCCCATCGCCGTGGACTCGATTGGGAACGCCTACGTCGCTGGCACGACAACCTCCGGGGATTTCCCGACGACGGCAGGCGCCTTCCAGACAGCTTCGGGGGGCGGAGCTTTCCGGAGCGCCGATGGCTCGGCCACTTGGAATCCCAGCACCTCTGGCCTGACTAGCTCCAACATTTCTGTCCTGGTTGTGGATCCAAAGACCCCGACCACAGTCTATGCGGGAACGAGCGACAAGGGAGTTTTCAAGAGCGCGAACAGCGGGCAGTCTTGGACCGCCATCAATAATGGGTTGGGCATTCGCGCGATCAGCGCCCTGGTGATTGATCCCCTCACACCCACTACTTTGTATGCCGGAAGCAGCGGCGTCTATAAAACTGTCGACGGTGGAGCGACGTGGGCCGCCGTCAACACGGGTCTAATACAGACTGGCACGACGTCCCCTGTCAATGTTCAGGCGCTTGCCATTAATCCCCTCACACCGGCAACACTTTATGCTGGCGGCTTCAACGGAATGTTCAAAACGATCGACGGCGGCGCGAATTGGACTTCGCTGAATGCCGCATTTCCTAATCCCAATGGTCCATTTCCTCTTACTCCGTATGTAAATTCAATTGTCGTTGATCCAGTAACGCCCACGACGGTATACGCGGGCACATCCTTCTCAAGCAGCGGCATTTTCAAAAGCATCGACGGTGGCAGCAGTTGGACGCCCGTGAATACGGGGCTGACTTTCCCCAACAGCACCTCTTTGCTCGCCATACGGACTCTGGCGATCGATGCGAATGCTCCGAATAACCTGTATGCGACGACTTTCAATGGCGTCGGCGTTTATAAAACTGCGAACGGAGGAAATAGCTGGAGCGCCGTCAATAGTGGTTTAACGGATCTGAACACCTCGATGATCGTCGCCGATCCAACCGTTTCTGGGATTCTCTACGTGGGCACGGCCAGTACAGGTGTTTTCAAGACCACTAATGGCGGCAGTAGCTGGGCGACGTCGACCAACGCCTTGTCGAACTTCATTGTTGGCTCGCTGGTGGTCGATCCGGTTAATCCCGCTAACTTGTACGCTGGTTCGTCCGTGGAGCGTACCTTCGTCGCGAAATTTAGCGCATCTGGAACGGTTGGCTATTCCACGTATCTGGGCGGCCACTCGCTTGAGTTCGGTGGCGGCATCGCCGTGGACAGTCAGGGCAATGCGTACGTCACCGGCGTCACGGAATCCCGCGACTTCCCGACCGCGAATGCTTTTCAGGCATCGCGCCAATCAGCGTTCGACGCATTCGTGACCAAACTGAATCCTGCCGGTTCAGGGCTCGTCTACTCCACCTATCTGGACGGCCCGAATGGTTTCAGTGAGGCGTTTGGTATCGCCGTGGATACGCTGGGCAGCGCGTACGTCACTGGAATTGCCGGCGGGTCGAACTTTCCTACGACTGCAGGCGCTTTTCAAACCGTAAACGGCGGTGACAACGGCTTTGTCACAAAATTCAGCCCCGCGGGGAATTCACTGGTTTACTCGACTCTTCTTGGAGGTTCCGGGGGGAACGGCGGTTTCGCATTCGACGAGCCGCAATCCATCGCCGTCGACGCGTCTGGCAATGCCTGGGTGGCCGGGTTCACAGAGGATCTAAACTTCCCAACGGCGAATCCGATCCGCTCTTCATCGCCTTGTGAGCCAACGTCGCTCTCCACTTGCTTCCTCAGCCTTTTCGTCGCGGAAGTAAGCCCCACAGGTTCGGCCCTGCTGTTTTCCACTTATTTCGGTCCGGCCCAAATTTTCAACGGTGGTGGCTTGGCCCTCGACCCGCAAGGCAACGCCTACGTTACGGGCACCACGAACTCACCAGAATTCCCCACACTGAATCCTATTCTGCCGGCACCCGCCGCCGGGCTTACACACGGCTTCGTGTCCAAAATCGCCACCACTGCCGTGTCCACCGATCTGGCCATTACGCTGAATCACAGCCCCGATCCGGTGACCATCGGAAACAACATCACATTTACGTCCACGATAACGAACAACGGCCCGAATGCCGCGACTGGGGTGACCTTTTATCCGACTCAGGTACCCAACAGCACCATTCATCTCTTTAAGGCGCTGGCTACGCAAACACCGAGTCAAGGCACCTGCGATAGCAACGAGTTCTGCTTCCTCGGCACACTCAACTCCGGCGCCTCCGCCACGGTTACTCTGGCCGTAACCACCTTTACCGGCCAGGAAGGCACGCAGACTGTCGCCGTGGGTGTCGGCGGGAACGAGTCCGACTCCAACCCATCGAACAATGTCGCTACGACGACAGTGAACGTCCTTGGCGCCGTCGATCTGAGGCTCGCGGGCACAGCCTCGCCCGCACCGGTCATTCTCGGCGGCAACCTGACCTATCTGTTAGTCGTGAATAACAAAACTGGGCCGAGCCTCGCCACGGGCGTCACGCTCACCGACACGCTTCCGGCGGGCGTGACCTTTGTCTCCGCCACTCCGACGCAGGGCACGTGCGCGGGCACCGCTCCTGTCGTGTGCGCGTTGGGTACGGTGCCAGTCGCAGGCACGGCGACAGTCAACATTGTCGTCACGCCCACCACCGTCGGCACGATTACCAACAACAGCGCCGTCACCTCGAACGAGGTCAACAATAGCTCGGGCCGGAACGCGCTGCGGCAGGTCAGCGACGTGGTAGCCGTGTCCAACCCCAACAACGCGCGGCTGAAGGGAAACTACGCGTTCCTCTTTCAGGGGGCCACGCCGGACGCGCTGATGGCCTTTGCCGGGAGCCTCGTCGCGGACGGGGGCGGCGGTCTAAACAGGTTCGATGTGGACATGAATCTCAGCAGTCTCAGCGGTGGCGTCTTCCTCTCTCAATCCCTTGTCCAAGGAACTTACAACGTAGGCGCTGACAACCGCGGCACGATGACGGTGACTCTGACCGTAGGGCCTACTCTTACCTTCCGGTTCGCCCTTGGAGCGTTTAACAGCCAGGGCGTGGCAACCAAGGCCCGGTTCATTGAATTCGATGCGTCGGGCCGTCATGGCGCTGGCGTTATCGAGATGCAGGACCCGACAGCATTCTCGATGGCCGCGATCAATGGGAATTTTGCTTTTTCGTCATCGGGTGAAGACGCGAACGCCAATCATTTCGGCGTAGCAGGCCGATTTACCGCGGACGGCTTGGGGGGCAACATTACCAATGGCCTGGAGGACGCGGACAAGGCAGGAACTCTCAGCCCCAGCCTCGGATTCACTGGGACCTACGGCAATATCGCCGCGATTGGCCGCGGAGCCTATGCGCTCACCTTCGCTGGCTCCGCAGCGCCAACCAACTACGCGTTTTACGTGGTCTCGGCGAACGAATTCTTCTTCATCAGCACCGATCCGCGCAGCGCAACCACACCGTTATCCAGTGGTCAGGCTTTGAAGCAGCAGACCGCGACTTTCTCGAACGCGTGGCTCAACGGCACCGGCGTGTTCAATTTCTCGGGAGCTCTCCCCACAGCTGGGACTGATGTCACGATAGGTGTGGTGACTACCGACGGTGTCGGCAACATAACCACTCTTTCGGACGAGAACAACGGCGGCGTCATCACTCTAAACAAAGCCGATCCTCCCTTTACGTACAGTGTGGCGGCCAACGGGCGCACGACGTTCGCCGGGGGGACTGGCACCCACCAGCCGGTCCTGTACTTAGTCGATCTGAACAAGGGCTTTCTTGTGAACACGGATGCCAACGCCGGCACTGGCTCGCTCGAGCCGCAATCCGGCGGACCGTTCACCAACGCTTCTCTTTCGGGTAGCTATTTTTTTGGCGACGCGGCACTCCCTGCGCTTGGCGCTAATCCCAGCGGCGGCGTCGCCGCTGCGGACGGCGCAGGCAACTTGGTAGGCACGCAAGACCAAGATCTCTTCCCCATCCCTGTTGCCGACGCGGCGTTCACGGCCACTTATGCCGTATCACCCAACGGCAGGACGGCGCTCAACTTTGGCGGCGGCGATAGCACGATTCTCTATGTCATTTCTCCCACCAAGGCGGTGTCGATCAGCGCGAACAGTGGGAATGCCAACGATAAAGTCACGGTGGCCGAAGGCTCGGCCCTTCCCACCGCCGCCGATCTGGCGATCACCAAGACGGCCTCGGTGAGCCAGGCCGTAATTGGATCGCAATTTTTCTACAACCTCTCGGTCAAGAACAATGGGCCGGGCCTCGCCACCGGTGTGGTTGTCACAGACTCGCTGCCTCCCACTGTCACGTTTGCCTTGGCCAGCGCCAGCCAGGGCGCTTGTTCGGGGCCCACGCCAGTGGTTTGCTCGCTTGGAGCCATTCCCAACGGCGCGATCGTAGACATTTCGATTCTCGTAACGGCCGCCACCGCCGGCGCTGCCCAGAACTCCGCCACGGTCACCGCCAACGAAGCCGACCCGAATCTCGTCAACAATTCCGCCTCCAGCGCAGCCGTCACGGTCAGCAACGCAGCAGACTTGACAGTCATCACGACGGCGACGCCGGGCTCCGTCACCCAGGGCTCCAATCTCACGTTCACCGCCACGGTGATCAACGTCGGCAACCAAACTGCCACCGGGGTCACCATCACCGACACCTTCCCCACGGGGGTGACGTTTGTTTCCGCGACGCCATCTGCGGGCGTCCAGTGCGCCCCCTCCGTCCCCACGACAACCTTGACGTGTACTGTGGGGAGTCTCCTCAGCGGCGCGAGCGCCTCGGTGACCATCGTAGTCAAGCCCACGGCCACCGGCACCATCACCAACACCGCCACAGTCACTCTGAACGAAGCGGACCCGACTCCGGGCGACAACACCGCCTCAGCCAGCGCCACCGTCCTTCCCTCGGCGGGAACCTCCGAGCGCTATATCCTCACCGACCGCAACTCTCCGACGGTCCTGGAGTTTGACACGGCTACGAGCAGCCCCCAGGGCAGCGGGCACGCCGGTACCACCCCCGAGGGCATCGCCATCTCGCCCAACGGGCGGCTGGCGTTTGTCGGCAACCTCAATTCCAACTATGTTTCGGTCATCGATCTAACGCTCGCCGCCGAAATCAACCGCATTCGCGGCGTACGCGCCTCCCGGCACCTGGCTCTTAACGCCGACGGCACCAAGCTGGTCGTTCCTAATATCAACGCCGATGAAGTGGACATCATCGATACCTCGACCTTCCAGATTCTGAACCGCGTGTCGATCAACGGCCTTGTTGGCGATGACCCCAACAATCCAGCCGACATTGGCAACGCAGGAGTGGTGACCGCCGGCAACTTTGCCTACATCAATACCAACAACAACGTTACCGGAACTTCAACTCGCATTGCGGTCATCGATCTCACCACCTTTGCCGCGTCCAGCATCCCAGGCACCAACATTGGCTTTGCGGGTGCTCGGGACCAAATCGCGGCGACTCCCGATGGCAAGTGGGTTGTCGTCCCGCGTCGTGGTCCTGCCTCGCTGCTCATTATCGATGCCACCCGGAATACGCTGAGCCAGACCGTGAGCCTGACCGCAAACCCATTCGCAATCGCCATCACGCGTGATGCTAACGACCCCAACGGCGTTTTCGGGTATGTCACCACGCGGGCAGGAGCCGTAAACGCCGTCAGTGTCGTGGATTTGCGTGCAGGTTCGGCGACTTTCGGACAGTTGGTCATTGGCGCGCAGATCACCCTCCCTGCGCCTCTTAACCCGTCAAAGATTGGCATTACGGCGGACGGCAAGCGCGTCATCGTCGCGGCATTTGCGCCCACGGCCACGCAGAACAACGTGTTTGTTTTGGATACGCCTTCGTTGCGCACGAATCCACCACCACCGACTACTATCGTTACGCAATTCCGTGTCGGCGGCGCTTTGCCCTCCCTCGAAGGCATCGCTGTGGGATTGACACAATCGCAGCCGCCCGCCAACGCTCCGGTGGTGAGCACTGTAATCACGACGCCCGTAACTAATCCCCCTTCGATCATCAACAACATCGCGAACACTGTGCACGTCACCGGTTCGGGCTTTGCGACAGGTGCTATGGTGCGCGTCGGATCCATGGACCCTATCGCCGCGGCGAACGTTACATCCACGGCTCTCGACGTCACCTTGCCGCAATTCACGCCCGCGCAGAGTTTGGCCGACGTCATTGTGACGAATCCGGCCACAGGTGGAGTCGCCGGAGAGCCTGCCAGCGGCATCCTGCGTGGTGCCTTGACGATCAACAGCGGCAGCGCCTTTCAGCCCGTCAATCAAGTCACCGTCAGCGCCTTCGGCGACAACGCCGTGGAGATCTTTAACAACGCCACTCAATCCGTCACCAACGTCGGCACGTCCCCCAGGCCTATTGGCGAGGCGATCTCCGTGGACGGCTTGCGCGCCTACATCGGTTCGCTTACCAACTTCGCCGCACCGGCCGTAAACGTAATCAACCTCAACAGTAAAACCCTCGAGACCACCATCCCGCTGGCGGCCGACACCTTCAGCATCGGGCAGACTGACGCGATCGTGACCGCTCCCAACCCCGCAACGGGCGGTCCGGCGGAATTCCTGCTCACGGGTTATACCAATGCGACGACTGGTCTCGGAGATCTTCGCGTCGTGCTGATCGATTCCGACTCCACTTCACCGACGTTCAACACCATTGTCAATTCGTTTGCGGCAGGTTTGACCACCGATGCGTTCCCTGGCGCGCTTGGCGTGACGTCCGACGGCCATTTCGCCTATGCGAACGACGCGAATACCGGCAACTTGGTCATTTTCAATCTGCAAAGTGGCGGAGCGGCCACCGTTGTGCCGGTAAGTGGGCTGCCCAATGCTAACTTGTTCCAGGGTCACATTGAGCTTGCGCAGGACAACAAGTCCTTGATCCTGGTGTCCACCACCGGAAGCCTGCTCGTTTTCGACATCGGCGCGAATCCCATTAGCCCGATTCTGGTTACCACGATTACCGGCGCGCCGCCAGCCGGCTTGCAGCCTCTTTCCTTCAACACTTTCCATGTCGTCGGGAAGCGCTTGTACGCCTATGACACGCAAGGCGTGGTGCAAGCCTTTAATTTTGACCGCGCTACACCTAATTTCACCGTGCTCGGCTCCTTCACTATCCCGGGGATCGCGAATTTGTTTGGCAGCGGTCTCGGCGTAACTCCCGATGGCGTTTTCATTTACGCTGCGCTCGATCAGGATGATTCTGTCGCCGTCATTGACACCGCACAGCTCGTCGCAAGCAGCCCCACGGCACTCATCACCAAGCTCCACGTCGGTCTGACGCCTTCCGCGATCGTCATCAGTCCGGGCAAAGCGCTCATCGCCGGCCTGGCTATTACCAAGACGGCCGCGCCCACAACCGTCGCTGTAGGAACACCCGTAACCTACACCATGACCGTTACCAACAGCGGCCCATCGAGCTCTACTGGCGTTACCGTGATGGATGTGCTCCCTGCCGGGCTCAGATTTGTGTCGGCAACGCCGAGCCAGGGCACCTGCACCGGCACGACAACCGTCACCTGCAGCCTCGGATCGCTGGCCAACGGCGCGACCGCCTCCGTTACTCTCACGGCCACCACAACGGCCCTCGGCCCGATTGCAAACACGGCGACCGTCGCCGAAAACGAGACCAATCCGACTCCAGCAAACGCTTCCGCCTCCGCGAACATCACCGTCACGAACGCGAGCGTATGCGGTGGCGTGGGCACCATTCTGTGGACTGGCAGTGGTGGCGACGGACAATGGACGACCGCAGCAAACTGGAGCACGAACGCCGTGCCCGGACCTACTGATAACGTGTGCATCGACACGCCGTTTGCGGGTACCACGGTTAGGTTGGCGAATAGTCAGCAGTCCGTCAACAGTTTGGAAGCCGCTAGCAACTTCGTTCTCTCCAATACATCGGCTTCCACCTCACTTAGCGTCACTTTTGCCGGACAGTTTCTGAACGCCCTGACTTTGAACGGCGCAGCGCTGACTATTAATGGCTTTTGGGACATCCACGGCCTCTTCACATCGTTGGGAACGTCAAGCGTTGGCAGCACCGGTGTCGGTGGCGCTGTTAGAGCGAACGGTGGCATGGCGATTAGCGGCACACTAACAGTTACTGGAAATTCGCTCGTGAACTTCGGAGCGGGAACGCTGAACTCCGGCAGTATTATCCAGCTCTCGGGCGGCGCGACGCTGGACAACAATTCCGGCCTCGTCCTCAACAACGCTACCATTCAGACGAGTCCCGGCTCCTCGGTAATCAACCGGGCGGGCGCGACGATCAACGTTCTCGGCGGCGTCTCGACGGTCAGCGCGCCGGTCACAAATCTCGGAACGGTAAGCGTCAGCAGCACCGGAGTGCTTGGACTCAACGGTGGTTACACGCAGACTTCCGGGGTGACCGCGCTCAACAGCGGCGGTAGCATCTCGAACACTTCCCCGCTCAATATCAATGGCGGCGTCCTCGCAGGAAATAGCTCCATCAGCGGCAACGTTTCGGTGGCGAATGGCGGCATTGTTTCCCCTGGTTTCTCGCCGGGTAGGATCACTGTCGGTGGCAACTACACGCAAGCCGCCACGGGCACGTACAACGCCGAGATTGGCGGGCTCACTGCTGGCACGCAGTACGATCAGGTCCTTAGCGCTGCGAGCGGCACGGCTACGCTCGGCGGCACGCTCAACGTCACGCTGATCAACGGCTTCGTTCCCGTAGCGGGCAACAGCTTCACGATCTTGTTCTGCGGTGTCACAACCACATGCATCACGGGCAACTTTGGAACGGTCAATCTCCCCGCCCTCCCGAACGGCCTCCGTTGGACCGTCACGTACGGCGCGACTTCCGTGGTCTTGTCTGTCAGAGCAGCAGCAGCAGGTTGCGCAGCCGGCACCAATCAGTGGACCGGCGCAGCGGGAGACAACCAGTGGGCTACACCTGCCAACTGGAGCACCGGGGCGGTTCCGATTGCCACCGACAACGTGTGCATCGGAACAGGCTTTTCCAACTCGACTATCACGATTGGCTCTCTCGGAACCGCTGCCAACCAGACCATCGCCAGCTTGGTCGCCAACTCGACGATCACTTTCGCCTCCGGACCGCTGACAGTAACCGGAGTAGCCACATTTGCCAGCGTTTTGAACATCACCGGCGGCACTTTGACGCTCAATGGTGCAAGCACTGTGCAAGGGGCCACGAATTTCAGCGGCGGCACGCTGAGTGGTACCGGCGCAGTCAGCCTGAGCGGACCACTTACTTGGACGGGCGGGACGATGAGCGGGACGGGAGTGACGAACGCCAACGGGGGAATGAGCCTTCCCAACGCCAGCGTGATTCTCGACACCCGGACGCTGAATGCGTCGGGGACGACGACATTTGGGAACGCCGCGGGAGGCAGCGCTCTGTTCCTGCGGAACGGTGCGGTGATCAACAACCTCTCAGGAGCTACCTGGACCATTGTGAACGGCAACGGAAACGGGATCTTTTTCAACGGCGGGACGGCCAGCACGTTCAACAACGCCGGGACGTTCCAGATGACCGGAGGAGTCTCCAATAACATCAGCGTG
>Ga0137394_10000640_pt1 | contig 24322 bp, 37 predicted proteins | sample czobulk116metaG_FD_108278 | JGI IMG/M metagenome (GOLD analysis project Ga0137394, IMG submission 108278) | Vadose zone soil microbial communities from Angelo Coast Range Reserve, California, USA - czobulk1.16 metaG | ecosystem: Environmental > Terrestrial > Soil > Vadose zone | place: USA...
CAGGCAGTTACAAGAGAACGGGGAGCTCGGGGACATGAAACGCGACGACAACGTGCCGGCGACAGGACCCACGCGGCATAGGGACGAAGGACAGACCGAAATCGAGGGTGACAAGGGGAGACAGCGAGCGCGAGAAAGACGGGTAGCCATGCTATGTAACAGACAGAAAGTGTATTTGAATAAGCAAGGGTTAAAAGAAAATAAGGTGGGGAATGGAGAGGCGGAGCCTTCTAAGGCTAGGATAGGCCGAGATCTGCCGAGGGATTTTGGGGCACGGATCTTGCAAGTCGGTCGTCGGCCGAGTGGATCATCGAGAACGAGATCTTCGGGCAAGTAAGGGGGCAAAGGGGGAAGATGGAGACCGAACTTTGCAGATAGGACGCTCAGGGCAGCTTGCAGGTGCTGTAGCCGCTCCGAAGTGCCCGTGCGTTCTCGCCTCGCCTTACACTGTATGAATGAGTACAGTTGATACCAAGCGGTGTAGTACATTCTTGTTGTGCTCCGCCGAACTTGCGGTCACGGTTGCGCGCGCGTCTGCCGAATAAACGCTGATGCGGCTCTTACTGCATGGGGCTAGGGCCATGAATGTATGCATGTTTGGGGTCACGCCCAGAAACCCCAACGTCGAGGTAAATCGCTAGAACTTGAACAATCTCCTCGTCTTGTAAAGAGACCCACTGGTTCACCACCTGACATAGTCCAGTACACCAAAGTCAGCAGATCCCTAGCAATAATGTCAGACTCGGGCTCCCCCGCACCGAAGGTCCTTGTGCTGCACGGGTACGTCGAGTGACCCATCAACTCGCCTACTAGCTGCGCGCTTTCTATACCCGATAATTGACGTGTTTTCTCCCCAGGTACGGTCAAAATGCCAGCATCTTTGGCAAACGCGTGTGTTCTTTCACATATTCACGCTGTCAACTGATCGGTTTGATACGGACTTCTCAGGTCGCCGCGCTCAGAAAGAGTCTCGGCAAAGACCTCGAGCTTGGTGAATCGCACTCGCATTGTCCCGAGGGTCCTGCCAGTTGATGATATTTCGCATACGGCGCAGTATTTGTCGACGCACCGCACGTGTTGGAACCTGTCGACTTGACCGGGCATGGTACTCCCTTGGATGCATTCGGGGCACCCGAGGCGTCTGCAACGTCCGAGGACCCCGCGCTCAAACCGCGGGGCTGGTGGAGGACCGATCCGACTCGCACGCGCACAGACGGACTGGGAGAGAGCCTCAGACTTCTCCGAGATATTTTGAGGACGCAACGGTTCGAGGTGGGTCATCGGTTGTTGCAACGAAAACGTGATGATTTCACGCGGATGGATCTTCTGACCTCTCCGTGCTTTTTTTAATCTGTAGGGGGTCTTCGGATTCAGGTGAGGCTTCGCAAGCCCACAAAGTACCCTTGCACTCACGATCTGATCCCGATTTTCGTGTTCTCTGCAGTCAAGGTGCGGCAATGGCGGCCCTCCTAGCGGCTCTTGTGCGGCGATACTTTTTTTTTCCTCAGCGGAGAGTCCCAGCGAACTAATAGTTGATGAAATGTTGCGTAGCTTGAGCGGCCACATACTCATCCACCGTTCCTCGTGGACGGCGAGCCTCCGCACCCACCGCTGTATGTCACACTTCCTTGCTATGCTTCGCGAAAATATTGACGTGTTGCCGTTATGACGGACGTCTCCACGCAGTAAATTCTGCATTGCCGTGTCCGGGTTCAAGGTACCCGGGCCTCTCTCGAATGCTGTTTTTGCGGAGGGATATGCGACGCCCACGCTTCACGTTCTAGGGAAGAACGACATCCTCGTCGTGGAGGAACGTTCACGGGTCCTGATTAATGTCTCCACCGGGAAACGGGTGGAGGAGCACGAAGGAGGTACGCGACAATATCATCTCTCGATAACTCTCACTCATGAGGGACTCCCATTCTCTCAAAGGCCACTTCGTGCCATCCAGGGCCAGCTGGCGGACATTTCTTAAAGCATACATGCTCGATCCCACAGGAAACGTTCCCAGCCCAGGCTTTTCCTCATTGTCGCAGCCAGGGTCAGGTGCAGTCACGCCACTTTCAGGCTGAGGTGCTGGGCGAGAGCAGGCACCTGGCGTTTGTCGAGAGGTGGCGTTGTGCCTCGGTGTTACAATATGGATACGATCGAGCTAGAATCCATGGCCACGCTACGGTGTGTGACTGTGGCTGGGGGATAAATGACGTCGCGTATACGAAAATGGCTAATGGCAGTTTTGTTTGTTCTCGACAAATTAAAAGGTGAGACTAGAGCGTTGTTGACACAGTACCTCGTCTGGCGTTTGGCATATGAGCTCCTAATTTATATATATCGTCTAGGCTTCAAATGAACTTGGGAAGTTGGCCCTTCTCATGACGACGCCAAAATCTATGCCTTTGAATATGATTACATCTTCAAGTGAGAATATGCAAGGTGATCTTATATCATGGGTGGATACGGAACCCCTGCGCCTTTGCAACTCAGCCGCCCCATGCCGAAGGGCAAAGCCTCGTGGGCTGGACAGGAAACTGGCGCAAAGCGACATGATGCACTTAGCTACCTTCTTGTCCTTTTTTGATCAGCCGCGATCGGCTCTTGCTCGGTGGCACTGACTGAAGCAGTGCCTATTACGCAGCTTCCGATGATCAGATGTGACTTTGCCACAACAACTAAGGCTGTGGTGGGACTGGTGCCAGGTGAGGAAGAGCCGATTAGACCGATGTGCAGGGACGGCATATCGGTCAAGGGGATATCAAACACGTTTGGGAGCTGCTGGCTTATTGTTTTGGCAAGCACGTGGCTCAGAGATTGGGGATAGATCTGCACTGACAAGCTGGGGAAGAGTTACCAGTGGGGTCGAGCGCTGTTCTAGAATTCACTTGATTGAAATGAGCGCTGACGTAGGATGGCCGTGTGATAAGGATCAAATCACACTGGGCCCTGGATGGGTTTGGCGATGTCCTTTGGCCTCAGGATGATTCCGGTGGTCCTGAGAGAGCGCAAGAGCGGCCGTATTCGTGACGACAGATGGTATCCCGATAGTCACCATTGAATGGGACGAGAAGCAGCGATGGAAAGCGCCCATGTCCGAGTGTGCGGTGATGTGACGTGGATGTGACTCGTGACGGGTAACGCGTGTTCGTGTCTCTTATTGAAGAAGAGAAAACTGAAAAGTTGGAGAACCTCTTCAACCGAGCGCGTCCCGTTTCAACGCAACGCATTCACCACCATGAACGTTTGGTCACCACAGCAGCGCGACCTCGATGAGATATTGACCACCATCTTCGAATCCACAAACTCTACAAACCAGGCCGTCCAACGTAGCATAACCCACGTGAGTTCACCATTCATTTGTTTCATTCATCACCGCAAATTATTTTTTTCTTTTTTCCCTCAAACCTTTCATGACAGAAACTCAACAGCTTCACGCGCGCGCCTGACTATATCGCATATCTCGCGTACATCCTCTCTGCCCTCACTCAACAAGAAGATCGTATCAGGACCATCGCCGGTTACCTTCTCAAGAATAATGCCCGCCTTATCCTCCGCGCTTCCCCTGAAGTCATCGCATTTGTCAAAGCCGCCGTCTTGCATGCGTTCAGGGACCCCAGCGACATGATTCGCAACGCCGCCGCTCAGGACATCGTCGCGTTTCTTGGCATCCTGGAGCCCAGAAACTGGCCCGAGTGTCTGACATTACTCGTCAACCAATTGGACGACCAAGATCCGGTCCACCAAGAGGTGCGTTTCACCTTCCCACCTTCTGATCTGTTTCGCTTTGGATTTGGCTGGGCATCGCATCGGCAGCCCACGCACAGTTGCACGCTATGCTCATGCCAACTCGGCATTCGTCTTGGCTGTGCCAGAAATTTGAACGAGAAACTCTCCCCCCCACTCTCCCGATCACATCGAGGCATCGGAAAGCACGTTTTGTGCTTGGTGTACATGCCCTCTCTAAGCACCGCCGTTATAGGACCTTAGGAAGTCCTCGCTTGGAGGACAATCAGCCTTCAGTCAGCACCGCGGCTGTCCTGCTTCCCATTTCGTTCGGTGATGGGAGCGATATTGGCTTACTACAGCTGCTGCTATAATCACACACCCATACAGAGGTCTTACTAACTTTTTTTTTCCTTCCTGCGTGCTGCCGCGCATCTTCACCGCATGAGATCACTGAATTGCTTCATTAGGCGGCCTTTAATGTTCTCGAAAAAGCATGCGAGGATTATCCGCGGAAACTCGACGTCGAGATCAACGGGACTTTCCCACTCAACTTCATGGTTCCAAAGTTCATCATGCTCACTGAACATCCCAATGCTAAAATCCGCTCACACGCCGTGGCATGCCTCTCCTACTTCGTTCCCATCAACGCCAACGCCCTGTATGCTCACATTGACACCTTCATCGCCTGCCTTTTCAAAAGAGCATCGGATGAGGAACCCCAGGTCCGCCGCCATGTCTGTCAAGCCCTTGTCCTTCTGCTTGCGTCACGCCCCGACAAGCTCTTGCCAGAACTTGGAAACGTTGCCGAATACATGCTTTTTTCGACGAAGGACAAAACCGAGGTTGTCGCCCTAGAGGCATGCGAATTCTGGCTGACCTTTGCGGAAGACCCTGAATTGGCACAGTATCTACATCCCTTACTTCCTCGTGTGGCGCCAGTTCTCCTCGACTGTATGATTTACAGCGACGACGACTTGCTGTGGCTCGAAGGCGATGAGGAGGACGACGCGGCGGTGCCAGATAAGGAGAGCGACATCAAGCCGCGTCACTACGGAGGCAAGTCTCATGGTTTCGAACGCGAAGATGACGCTCCAGCAACCTCCGATGCATCAAAGAAGGTGGGCGCGTACGGTGAGGAGCAGCTCGACGGCGATGACGACGACTTTGAAGATGAGATGGACGACGACGACTTCGCCGACGAGATGTCTACCGAGTGGAATCTTCGAAAATGTGCGGCGGCTGCGCTTGACGTACTCGCAGTTCGCTTCTCCACGGACCTTCTGAATGTTATGCTCGAACCGCTCAAGAACAAGCTCTGGAATACTGATTGGCTCCAACGCGAGAGCGCTATCCTCGCGCTTGGCGCAATCGCCGAAGGTACGCGGCAAAGCTGATCAATCTCATATTCACACACTGATGAATGTTATCAGGCTGCATCGAAGCAGTCGAGCCACATCTCCCAATGCTAATACCATACCTGATTCAGTCATTGAATGATCCCAAGGTTTTATTCTCACCGCGCTGATGGATTACATATTCTGACGCTGTTCTCTGATGTAGCCTCTCGTAAGGTCGATTACGTGCTGGACGCTAGGACGATACGCCAGCTGGTGCACTGCGGGTACGACTGATGAACACAAGGCACAGTTCTTTATTCCTACTATGGAGGGCGTACGTATTCCTTACATCTACCGTGCTTCTGTGCTTCTGTGAAATGGTTTTTGATATACTTTCACAGCTTCTACGCATGGTTCTGGATAACAATAAGCGCGTCCAGGAAGCCGGCTGTAGCGCTTTCGCAACTCTTGAAGAGGATGCAGGGGCTGAGCTCGCACCGTACCTCGAGCCAGTTCTGCGTAACCTCGTTTTTGCATTTGAGAAATATCAGCACAAAAATATGCTCATCCTCTATGATGCAGTTGGCACGCTTGCTGATGCAGTGGGACCTGCCCTACAAAATCCCATGTACGTCGAGATATTGATGCCACCATTAAACAAGAAGTGGTCCAAGCTTAAAGACGACGACGAGGATCTCATTCCACTTCTCGAGGTACTGCGAGCGCCCGAAATGGTAGCTAGCTCCGCTAACTCTAATCACCTTTAGTGCTTGGCGTCCGTAACTATTGCCATGGGTTCTGCTTTCCTCCCATACTCGGGACCGGTCTTCGAACGATGTGTTAACATCGCAAAAACATCCATCGTGCAATATCAGACCTGGCAACAGAATCCTGAGCTCGACGAGCCAGACAGGACATTCTTGGTCGTCGCTCTAGACTTGTTGTCCGGCCTGACCCAAGGTCTCGGCATGGGCCTCAAGCCTTTCATCGAGAACAGCCAGCCAGAATTTTTCCAACTGCTCGTCCTGTGCCTGAAACACCCGCAAGCGCCGGTGCGGCAGTCCGCTTACGCTCTCGTCGGTGACCTTGCCATGGCGTGCTTCCCACTTCTCCGGCACCATATGCCGCAAGTCATGCAAGAGCTCATTCTCCAGCTCGACCCTGAGCCAAAAGTTGAGTTCATCTCCGCCTGTAACAACGCGGCATGGTCCGTCGGAGAGGTTGCTCTGCGATACGGTCGCGGTAAGTGCAGCCTAAGGCCCGAAATACTGCGATTCACCCCCTCTTATTATAGACGAACATGAATTCGCACAATGGGTCGAGCCACTGATTTCGCGCCTTGTACCTCTTCTTTTACATCCAAAGGCCCCGCGTAGTCTGCACGAGAATGCTGCGGTGTCAATAGGCCGTATTGGTCTTATGCATCCACGCATGGTTGCCCCTGTTCTCCCGGACTTCGCTCAAGCATGGTGTCAAGCACTGTACGAGATCCGCGACAATGAGGAGAAAGACTCAGCCTTCCGTGGGCTGTGCACACTTGTCCAGGTGAACCCCATGGGAATCGCCAAGGTGGGTTGAAGGCGGAGTTTGCGAGCGTCGTTATTGATGAAGCCAATTCACAGAGTCTTATGTGGTTCTGCAATGCCATCGTGCGCTGGAATCAACCATCCGAGGAGCTCAACTCGATGTTCCAGGCCCTACTGACCGGTTTCAAGACCCATGACCCACCGGGCTGGGCCGCGCAAGTACAAACCTTCCCCCCGGCTATTCAGGATCGGCTCGCACAGCGCTATGGTGTCTGATCACTATTAATGTCGCCTTCCACCTATACCCTCCACCCCCGATGAAAACCTGCGTCTCGTGCTACAGTATGTACCACTTCTCGGTCTGTTTCTATCTCATGTCTTGGATTAACCACTTCGCTGTACTACGAACCCCTGTTCCGTTTTACTAGTAGTTACATACAAGCCCGATTTGATTTGCATATGTACGTACCGCCCAGTTAAGGGTCACATTCCGTCAGTAGTTACAAGTAGTTACAATTTTGCACTCAGTAGTTATAGCATTAGTTGGGACAAAAGTTCCTCTTTTTCTCTCGCACACGTCACTTTTGTCCGTGAAGTAGATAGATACTTACTTACATTGGCTTCTCGTTTCTGGACGCTACCAATTCTCGCGAGCCGGAGCGTATACGTTACAAATTCGAATTCGCACGTGGTGAAGTATTATTAGCTGTGAACACAGCTTGCATAGCCATCCGCCTCACAGTCCTCACTGCTCATCGTCTGCGACTGAATCACCAGAGCCTGCAAAGGGCGTGCTTGCAAGCCGAGCCAAGCCAAGCCAAGCCAAGCCAGGAAGACTCGTCGATATGAACTCTTCCGAAGCCAAGGTGCGATTTCAGCTCTTCCGACTCCGACCAGCAAACAGCCGTCCCACATACTCTCCCACTCAGAACATCTACGAACGCGCAACCAAGGCCGAACTCGCAAAGGACCTCGACACTGCCTTTCGCTTATACATCGAGGCGGGCACCGCTTTTCTCAACCTCGGCCGCGCACCCGCGGCACTCCGTCATGAACAGGAAGAGGCTTGTCAGTGTGCGGCTCGCGCCGTGGAACGCGCCGAGCGGATAAAGGCGGTCAAGGTGGACTTGGCACCAGTTTGGCGTGACCCGTTTGCGCTCGGTTCGTCCGTGCTTTTTCGATTTTGGATGAATCGCCGACGACGCGGAATGCGCCACCTGCAGAGGAGCAACAGCGTGTATTGCAAAAGGGATCGACGATCAACGGCGTTGCGGTGCCCTTATGGACGACCCCTTCATCTGGTTTGGGAGCTGCGGGGACGGGGACGGGGACGGAAACGTTGTTCAGGTAAATGTGTTCACACACATCGGTCTTCGGAGAAAGGAATGAAATCAAGACCTGCTGATTGTCCATCGTTGAAAATTAGGGATCCTGATGTGCTGTTGGAGTTGTCACCTGAGCAGAAAGAGGCAGGCGTCATTTGGCGCCGACCAAGCGAAGTATGGGCGAGTGCCAAGATCTTTTCATCGGATCTCCGGCCGGAGGACATCTCGCAGCGTGTCGTCGCCGATTGCTCTCTTTGTGCATCCATCGTCGTCTGTCTCTTGCATAATCGATCACATAACTCCCAGGTTTGCCATCTTTTGCCTCTTTTCATTTCAGCGATCGCAGATATCTCACTACGAATATATATGTATACATATTTTCAGGATGCGTTGCCCGCCCTGTATCCCCATGGGCTCGACGGAAAGCCGCAACTATCTCCAACGGGCGGATATGAACTCAAAGTCCTCTTCAATGGAGCACATCGACAAGTGAGCGCAATTTCTGCGGTGATGGTGCCTATTTCTCACCCAATTCTCTCCGTCGACCATTAGGTTGGTTAGTAGTTCTGCCCTTTCAGTTTTTCCCCGCTTGTGAATATGACGGTTCATCATGGTCCCCGGTACACCCAGTGATCGATGATTTCCTCCCATTTCGCCCCAATGGATCCCGTATGTGCATGACAAGCAGGGGAAGAAGGGACATTTGGCCTTCCCTCATTGAGAAAGCCGTATGTGACGGGATGCCCTCCAGCCCACCGCATGGCTCATTCTCGCACAGTATCTGAAGCTTATGGGAGGTTACGATTTCCCCGGCTCGTGCGTCAGCAGTCCGCTCGTCCTGTTTTCACAACCCTGACTTATTTGAGTCAGAAACTCGAGTGCGGATATACAGTACTTGTCTTCCTAACCCTAGGTCTTGTGCTTGAGTATCTGACTGTGCCGCCCCCAGTGCACTGGTAGGGTGGATACCTGATTACATCGAAATCAAGAGGTAATTCCCTCTTGCCATCGTCTCATTCATACGAATCGCTCATCGCTACAGCCCTTCGTTCCAGCGGGAGCAAACGTGGTCACGACTTAGTCGTGGTTTCAAAGATGGTGCGTAATATTACGTCCGCACCTACCTCATGGGCCATAGCCAGGTGCCTTTAGGTCAGTGTCTCCTGACTGTTGGGACCGATGACCGGCCCGTCGTCTATCGAAGACACATTAAGCTCCTTCCCTCTCACTGCTATGCCGTAATAGGTCTGTTTCCGCAAATTAGGTGTTGATAGTTCCTCACAAACGCATCAAAGATGTTAATGAGACGGAGGATGGATCGCGGTGGCTGACCATCTTGGACTCCTGGCTGCTGGCAGATGATAGTACGGAAGTTGATGCTCTCCTTGATGATATGTCTCTGGACAACGAGGGAAAAGATCAGAAGCGTAGGTCCGATCTGGTTCTTTCTCCTGACTACCCTCATCTCCATTCAGGGTCCATCGATATACCCTGGGACGATATCTGCATTTTATTTGGGAGTGTATGCGTCAGCTGGAATCCTGTGATCTTCAAGAACCGGCTGGTTCACCACGGGTCAGTAGTGCCTGTTACCCGTCGCAGCCGCCCGCGTCTCAACTCAACATAACTCAGAGTTTGGAGAGCCGCCCATCTATCACCAACTGAACAAGATGAATGTATGCCGTTTGATAGCGATGTATCCGTGAGATAGCCTGATATATTTACCAGCTGTTCACTGCACACTCCAGCTCCGTCTCGAGTGCTCCAAAGACGCACAGAGACCACTAGGAGAGGTTTGGATGCTCCTAACGCGGCATCGAACAGATACTCGCCGGACCTCAGAGTTTATTTCGCTCCACGCTGAGTACGGCGATGTTCACCCCGTTGCTTCAAAGGACTTGACAGATACTGCCAAGACCCAAGGTGTCTACACAAACAACCCCCATGTCTTGGTACGGAAACCACCCAATACTAACTCAACCGATCGAATTGACGCCATGAAGGTTCGTGTGACAGTACCCCCCTCCGATGCTTCAGGCATGGTCACCCTGAACGTCTCTTACGATGGTTCCTTCGATGATATTGGCTTTACCGTAACTGCGTACTCGGGGTTTTGTATGCGCTGGGATGGGCAGCTTCGCGTGTTTCCTTTTGTGCTCAGGATAGCCGGTGCCTTGACGACCAAGACGTCTGGTGGAAATTACACCCTACCCACCTACATGATTAATCCGCAATACCGCCTACGCGTACCTGGAACCACGCAAGACGGGCCCTCGGCGAAAACTCGCGTCGAAATTTCTTTGCATGCCTCTCGAGATGTGCCCATCAACGCGATAATCACTTGGGGCCGCGGCGAGCGTGTCCTTGAGTGCGCTCACCCTCCTCTTTCCCCTGTGTGCCCCGTATACGACTTGCTCACATCTGAACGCGTAGCCTGGCACAGAGCGGCATCATAGCGACATCGGGTGCCTATACGTATGGCTTTGCCCGCCTTTGTGCTGATCTTCCCCGTATGTTGGCGCAATTCTTGTGCGATCAGGACATTGACGAAGTGTCACAGAGGGCGATGTCACACTTGCCATATCCGCCTTTTCACCTGCGCACCTGGGTGATTTCTCGGTGATGGTGTGCAGCTCGCGCAGGGTCGAAGTAGATGCGATCCCACAAGAGGGCGCGGGGATGTTCTCCAAAGCTATACGCGATGAATGGTGCATCTTTTTCTCCCGTCACATGCTTCCCGTGCTGGCCGTCCGTGCCTTGCGGCGGCGCAACTGATCAAGTTAACTGATTTTTTTTTATATGCAGGACAAATGATGCACGCTTGCGGTATTCCCTCGAGTTGCCCACGCCCACAGTTGTCAAGTAAGCTCGTACCTCAACCTTGCCTTTCCCATCCATTCTCACAGCGTCCACGTCGAACTTGGCCAAACCGAACCATGGCATCATTCCACAGAATTCGCTTGCAGCCTCATGCACCTGCGTTTGTGCGCGTCGAGCTACTTTCGGCGACGGGTGGGACACCTGTGGCATCGTCCGGGACATTTACCGACGCACGGTCTGGCGCAGCGACTGCGCAGGTCCCACTGCGCGCAGGGCATTATATCATAGAGCCTACGGCGGACGGTATCCCAGGCGCGAAAGGCACTTTCAGTCTGACGGTGTACAGTTTGTATGCAGGGATATCCCTTGCACCTCTGAAATAGGACAGTCTCGCTTTGCACTTGTTTTAAAATATCCCCGAGGGTTCCGTGCATGTGTACTTAGGGGTGGTCGTATAACAATATTAACAGGGACAGGTTCTAAAACGGCATTTCCCTCACAGCGCACGGGATAGATCCAGTGCCATACGGGTAAAACATGTATCGGCATTCGATGTCCGCTATCATGCTGGCAACTCGAATTTTTGACCCTGGAGTACCCTGTAAATTGGATGGTGTGGACACGTGATGTGAAGCGTCAGAACAGAGAAAGAGGGAATATTTGGGATGGGCACGTACTTCGTGAAGTACACATAAAAGAAGTCGATATAGAGGCCTGTTTGCACGAGTCCGGCCAGGATCGAGATAGGGTCGACAAGATCCTCGGCAAAGTATCTACGAGGTCACACAAGCACGCGTGAGCGAATTTAAACTCCACGCATTGACGCGTATACGACAACGCGGAGGATACGACTATTACACACCGGTATATCCAGTTGGGAATGTACAACCCACGGTATGCGCCCAGCGCGGCGAGGTAGTGCGTCGTGATCGTTTCTGCTTCGCCGGTGCGCTGGAGGATGAAGAGTTGCGGGAGGATGGCGACGGCCTCGAGGAAGATGGAGAAAGCCCAAAAGATCTCTGTGATGGAGTAGGAGTAGTTGAAGATGACTCCGAGGAAGAGTGAAGGGAGGAGGAGGTACTCGACGCGGAAGGTGTCGATGGACGGGTCATTTGTCGGTCTGTCACACGAGCCGTTCAGGGTCAAGATAGTGGTGGAAAGGAGCAAAGACGGGAAACATACCGGAAACGGATTTTCATAAGATATAGGATGTAGATGCTGCTGCCGATGAAGAAGAGCTTCATGACAAAGTTGTAGAGGGAGATAAATGTGGTGAACAGGTCGAGGTAACGCGAGACGAAAACGGTGACATAGAGCGCTTGCGTCTTGAAGGAGATGCCTGCGAGGAGAGAAGAAAGGCGTTGAGCACGTACATGTGCGCAATGAAATGTGCGGGGAAGAGACGCACCTCTGCATGAGCGAGTCATCTGCATTTTGTGGAGGAGGATGAAGATGGAGGCGAGGTGGGAGAGGTCACCTGGGGGTCGAGGGAAACATCAGCACGCCATACGCCAAGCACGAGCACGGTGTCAGCATCGGTGGCTATAATGCTCACCCAAAAGTCTGAAAATGTTCATCGGTGCAGAGTTCACGATTTCGGTGCAGTTTGCGGAACAGAGGGACGTGTCACGGTATGCGGCGCGCTTGTTGACATCTGTTTGTCCTGCGCCGTGTTTGTGGAGGCCGACCTGTCGCTGGCAACGGGCGTAAGGGTGCGTGCGTAAACGCAAATATGTGACTCTAGCTCTCATGGATCAATCCAAACCGCCAAAGCCCTCTCCCCCGGCCGGCGTGTCTCATATCCCTGGGCCGTGGCTGTTTCAATCCAAGGTTTACCTCTTCACAAAGCTGCTCAGTCCGGGCAGCCGGGAGGACCCAGTCCTACGAGGCCTCCCGCCTGGTTCCTACAACCCCTCGGAGACGGTGCACCCGTCGGCCCTGGCTCTCGTCAACGGCGCGCCGCAATGGAAGGGCGGTCTGTTGTACTTCGCCCTCATTCGATATGAGGACACGCCCGTGGGACCGTACGACGAGCTCATCGCAGGGTCGGACGGATGGGTCAACCCGTACGAGAATTCCACCTCGGCGCGCATCACGAATATCTATGTGGACAGTCGCAAGAGCCTCTGGAACGGGCGCAATAACTGGAGTATGTATCATTTTCTTCGTCGGGCCCGGTTTGATGAGCATTGACATCGCGATGCTGCCGCTAGATATCCCGAAGCATCTCGCACGATTTGAATTTGTTCCGACCGGTTCTCGGACGTCCACCTTTAAGGCGTTCCTGCCGGACGAGGAGAAGCCGTTTTTCGCCGCATCGGTCACGGACTCGTACCTCCCAGGCGTACCCCTCCCGGCGTTCCTTCTGAACCCTTTCATGCGCTTGGTGCAGCCTCCCCTCGCGGGAGCCTCAACTGATGAGTCTAATGACGATTGGCTCACCGTGACTCCCAATTATCGTGGCCGTTGGCAAGTGGCGTACATTCAGCCAGTGGAGGCTGGACTTGAAAATTACGGCGATGGGTTGCACTTCCCTCAATTTCAACCTTGGTGGATTGGATCCAAATTTACCGGAACAATTTATTTTCCATCCGGGGAAAAGATCAACTGTGCGGTCGAGTAGGTGACTTGATCAAAGGTGGCAGGTGTCTTGCCAACGAACGCATAAAGCCCTTATGAACATGGTAACTTCGCGCCGTCAATCGTGAAGCTCCCACTCGGTGGTTACATGAAGGCATGCTTTGGTTCTTGTTGATCTAAAGTACTTGACCTAGATACCGGTCAGCGTAGTATCTAGAGAGTCACTCATATTGTACTATATAAACTATTTGAGGATTTAACAACTCAGCTCGTGCTGCGGTACCAAAAATGGTGAAAATTCCAATTCTGCCTCCATTCATTTCGACAGCACTCAGGTCAATCAACAAGTTTACCCCAGTTAGCTAGAGCGGTGCCACAATTGATCGGCACAGATTCTGATTGGTGGATACGACCGGCTCGCTGACATGCCGACTAGGCTGCAACCTCAGCCTAGCTCGGCAGTTAAACTCATGGATCAATCCAACCCACCATCATCATCGTCAAAGCCCTCTCCCCCGGCTGGCGTGTCTCCTGTCCCCGCACCGTGGCTGCTTCAAGCCAAGCTTTATCTCTTCACAAAGCTGCTCAGCCCAGGCAATCGGGAGGACCCAGTCCTGCAAGGTCTCCCTCCTGGTTCTTACAGCCCCTCGGTGACGGTGCACTCCTCTGCCCTTGGTCCCGTCAACGGCGCACCGCAATGGAAGGGCGGTCTGTATTATATCGTTCTCGCCCGTTATGAGGACTCGCCCGTGGGACCGTACGACGAGCTTATCGCTGTTTCGGACGGATGGGCCAACCCGTACGAGAAGCGCACCTCGGCGCGCATCACGAACATCTACGTGAGCAGTCTTCAGAGCGTCTGGAATGGGCGCAATAACTGGAGTATGTATCACTTCTCACCTTTTTCTTTCTTGCTCTCGTCCTCGGGACCTTCAACGACCGTTGACGTCGCGCGCCCGTCAGATATCCCGAAGCACCTCGCACGATTCGAATTTGTTCCCACGGGTTCTCGGACGTCCACATTCAAGGCGTTCTTGCCGGACGAGGAGAAGCCGTTTTTTGCCGCCTCGATCACGGACTCGTACCTCCCAGGCGTGCCCGTCCCAGCGTTCCTTCTGAACCCTTTCATGCGCATTGTACAGCCTCCCTTTGTAGGAACCAATGCCGACGAGTCTACTGACGATTGGGTCACCGTTACTCCCAATTATCGTGGCCGTTGGCGCGTGGCGTACATTCAGCCAGCCGAGGCTGGACTTGAAATGTATGGTGACGGGTTGCACTACCCTCAAACTAAACCTTCTTGGATTGGAGCGAAGTTCACTGGAACAATTTACTTCCCTACTGGGGAAAAGTTCAACAGAACGGTTGAGTAGATGACTTGATCAATGGTAGCAGAGGGATATTTCTATCATGTATATATGATGTCAGGATACAGAGGATGGGCTTGTCAGTTGGTCTTGTCGACCTACAGTATAATTGTACCTCCATCATGTTATTCTGCTCTTCTAAACACAAAGATAACTTTGTGGTGTTGTAGAAAATTTGTTGTTGCAGGGGATCAAATAAGGTGACGAGTGACTGAAATAATTTGTGGCACAACCGCAGACGACGTCACTCTGAAATGGAAAAAGAACAGTTGATCTCCTCGTCCTCTTCTGCCGATTCAGAGGACGAGAACGATCTACACCAATTCACAATCAACGATCACTATGCCAAAGCGTTTCAATATCGCAAAGAGCGCGAGGAACTCGCGAAGCGTATGCCCGCCACCCACCCCGGCTTTTTTTTACACGCACCGCATCTCGCTGACTTGTTCTCTTTTTTTTGTCGTGTGCAGTCAAAGAGAAGTACGGCTCCGATGCTGACACTGATGATTTGGGCTCGGACGATTCTGATTCCGAGTCTGGCGAGAGCGAAGACGAGGACGGAGAAGAGCTCACTCCCGCCCTCGACGCCGCCATCCTGCGCACCCTCGCACGTATAAAGGCGCGAGACCAGGACATCTACGACACTAACTGCAATGTATTCGAGGGTACGGCCTTTCTCCTTCCCGCCTTCACCTCCTCGCCCCCGTCACCGCTCTTTCCCTGATTCTTGTCCTCGTGGATAGCTAACCCTATTGACAGAGGAGCACGACAAGTCTGGAACGCTGCCCGCACCCGCTCGCACGAAAAAAGCCAAAGCGCAGAAACCCCTGACGCTCTCAGAACAGCGCCTCGCCGCCGCACTCGACGTCGCGAGCACGCGCTCCTCCTCTCCAGAAGCCCCGCCCCCAACCCCAACCCATGTCGCGGAGCAGGCTGCGCTGCGAGCCGAGACCATCACCGCATTCCACGCCAACGGCGCCGACGCAGGCGATGCGGAAGAGGAGGGGGAAGGTGGGCTCTTCACGCTGCGCGAGAAGACTAGGGATGAGCTGGAGCTGGAGGAAGCGGAGTACCGCGCGTATCTCGAAGGTGAAGTTGGCCCGCTCGAAAAAATCTTGGACCTCGGCGAGGAGGGCGAGGCCAAGGACGCGATACGTTGGCAGGAAGATGAGGATGCACGTGTGCGCCCTGGCAAGGCAGATTCGAGGAAAAAGAAGAGAAAAGTGGGGAAGGTCGTGAAGGAGAGGAAGGAGACAGACCAAGAGTTTTTGATAAAGTACGCGCGCTCTTCTCCTGCCTCACTGACAAAATCCAACAAATGACATCGATTCCTGGTTTTTGTAGTTACATCTTACATCGTGGCTGGATCGACCGCTCTGCCCGACGCATACCTACGTACAAGGACATCACCGTGGGGTCTACGTCCCGCAACGACCCGGACCTCCCAGTGACACCCTCTGATGCAGACGCCGGTGCTGACCTCAACGGCGATATCCTCGAGGATGACGATGAGTTTGATGCGGTCGCAGACCGCTTCGAAAGCTCGTACAACTTCCGGTTCGAAGAGCCCGACGCAGCGCACATCCCGTCTTTCCCACGTGCCGTGCAGAGCGTGCGCAGAGCAACCGAGCATGCGGAGCGCCGCCAAGAAGCGCGCGAGCGGCGGCGAGAGCGTAAAGAAGCGGAGAGGGCCCAGCGGCGCGAAGAAGTGAAGCGCCTCAAGGGACTCAAGGCGCGAGAGATGGAAGCGAAGCTCGAGCGTATTGGCAAAGAAGGCGGATGGGCTCGCAGCCGAGGTATGTCCTCTGCTCTTTCCCCTTCTACTTCGGTATGTTTTGGTGACCGTAGTGGATCGTCGTCTGCGCAGCGCTCGAGGCAATAGATTTAGACGGGGACTGGGATGCGGAGGCGCATGACCAGCAGATGGCAGCCGTGCTTGCCGAAACTGATGGCATGGGCGCTGGTGGGGGTGACGAGAAGCCGACGTGGGATGACGATATTGACGTGGATGATATCGTCGGCAAGGAGGCGCCCGACACGGCCGCGAAGGAGCGCAAGAAGGCGAAGAAGAAAGAAAAGAAGAAGAGGACAAGCGATGATGGGGAAACCGTGGTCGATGTCGATGAGATGGATGCAGACGCACCGAAGGCCAGTGGGAGCAGGTGGGACGAGGTCGAGTGGGATGGCACAGAGGAGACACGCAAGCGTGTGCTCGATCAGTACATGGAAGAATTATATGAGCTTGAGTTCAACGATATGGTACGCCCCCACTGTCCCCTCATCATGTGTTCCTTGCTCATGCTGTATGGCGGTCCATGCGCTCAGGTTGCAGGAAAGCCTACCCACTTTCGCTACGTTCCAGTTGCAAATACCGCATTTGGGCTGGCCCCTGCAGAGATACTGCTCGCAGACGACAAAGATCTGAACGAGTACGTCGGCTTGAAGAAGCTCGCGCCGTATCGCAAACAGCGCGACACGTGGGATGCAAAACGCCACACGCGCCTACGCGAGTTTAAAACCAAGGTCTCTGAGCGGCTAGGAGAAGCAGGAGCCGACGTCGTTGCAGCGGGACATTTGGCGGATGGCGAGCGTAAAGCGAAGAAGAGGAAGGGAAAGAAAGAGCGCACGCGCGAAAAGGCCGCGGTCGCCCCGGAGGGGGCTCAAGAAGCGAGGGAGGTGGAGACCAAGGCTACAGATTCACCGAGGCACAGTAGCAAACATGCGAAACGGCGGAACGACGACGAAGAGGACGAGTCTGTAGGTAATATCGCAGTAAGCGAGCCCATGAGAAAGAAACGGAGGCGGCAGAAAAGGGTAGAAAAATCCACCGAGCAAGCGGTGGTATAACAAGGAGACAATGGTATGCAATGGTATGTATGTGGCCGTCTACTCCGCTGGTATGAACGGTCTGATGTATTTATCGATGTAGGACTGAGGAATGCCTCTCTGAAGGGAGTCATTGAGTCCCATGTTTATCCGATGGATATATTCCGTCCTTGGGACGTCGCGGGTGGTATTGGCGAAGTCTATATATACCACCACATCCGTAGTTCTCTTCGTAGCCGTCTCGTTCGAGTCGTTGTCGGAGGACGTGGTAACTGGGAGCTTTAAGTTGATCGGAGTAACCCTCTTTCCATAGATAAGGGGAAACCCCTCGCACTGGTCCAGTGACTCTTCGTCCTTAAGACTGAGCTCGTACACGGAACCATACACATAGTCCCCGGAGGAAGGGACGACATTTGCGTAGCCTCTTTGGTTAATGATCCAGCACCTACGAAATCGATGAGGCAAACGATAGATCCATGATCCGGGGATCTCACCAGTCGTGTAGTATTCCAATCCCAATGTATTTGTGCTCTGGGCAACGTCGGTTCATCTGGTCTATCCACAGATTGCTACCATAGGCGAAATAAATGCTCTTGCGGGTCCCAATATCATCAGACATTGCGATGAGAGCACGAAAGAGGAAAAGCGTACGACGGAACCCCGGGCCGCTTGATCGCGTGGTCTGTCAAGTACGCCCAATAATTGTTCCGTGCGAGTCAGAGCGAGAGACAAATGCAGAGACAACATGCTCTTCCCTCGATGTTATTGTTTCTCTCGGGCCATCGAAATGTTCCAGGGGGGAAGGGCGCTGAAAGGTCTTCTTCTCTTCTCCTCCTCATTCACCGCCCTTTGCTCGTTCACGTCCACCTTGCTTCTCTCATTCTCATTCTTCTGTATACACGTCGGCACGCATACGTGAAAGCTTCACATGAGTAGAACTCATCAACGGTCATTTACGAACTCCTCTCAAGATACCGTGGTCTCCTCCTCGAGGTTCAAAGATCCACTGTCGGTTACCGTGCTTCCGCCGGACGCAGACTCGGATCCCCCTCTCGAGCGTTCCCGCTTCTCTCCAGACTCCCCTACAAAGCGCACGTTCTCTTTCGGCAGACCCATATTCTCACACAAGTCCTCCCCGCGCTCGCGGCCTCTCGATCTCGAGAAGGGTTCTGCAGGCGTCTCCGGCTCCAGCTCCAGCTCCAGCTCGCCACAACGTGCACAGCCCACCATCGGAGATCGCTTCACACGCCTCTTTGCTGATCTCCGAGCGGGCCGAAGGCGAGATGATCCTTCCGTCCAACCTGCTGGGCCTGTTGTTGTCGCGCAAAAATCGTCTGAACTGCCGACGTGGCGACCGTTCGACGTACGTAAACCAGGAGTCATCGCACATTGCAATTGTCATCGTCCGCCACAAACTCGCAGGCAAAAGTGGTATCGTCGAGCGCTGCTCACTGCGCTCGTCGTCTCTCTGCTCTACCTGTTCGTCAACGTGGTCGTCCTCGACGTCCGGCTGTATGCTCTGTCGCGCTGGATGCCCAAAATGCCTTCGACGACGACCGCTCCTGCGAGTACACCGCCGAGCTCGATGTACACGACCGTGCTCCCGGCCGATACTCAGCAGTGCATAACGCAATACAACCTGAATGCGCCCGGACATCCCACTGGGTACCCATGTAGCACGTGTCTCCCGCTCCTTGCTGCGGTACCGCCGAATGCGACTGCGGTATATGCTGTTGCACGGGACGCGATGCAGTTCTGTGGGTTGAGGTCGATATGGGAGGATGCGGACCAACAGGGACGAGCCGCACTTGAAGCAGGGGGTTGGGTTGAGGACGTAAAGTTTTGTGCGTGGAATGGCGTGCGATGTAATGGCGCTGGTCGTGTCTCATCGTTGTATGTCTCACCATCGTCTCTGCTATTTTCATATGTGATCGACGACCTTGCAGACAACTAACCTTCCCCGCCGTCCCGGCGTCTCTTCCTGAACAAATTACAAACCTCACATGGCTCGAGTCCCTCGAGATTGTCGGCAATGGAAACTCTCCGGGTATGGCCGCGTGCGATCTCCTTTTGAAAATGGTGGTGCTGATCGCGCAACTTTGTAGCTGGCTCGTTCCCGACCTCCTCCGGCGCGTTGATCGCTCTCACGTCACTGCATCTAGAAAACACAGCGCTGGGCGCTCTTCCGGATACCCTCAAAACCCTCACGTCTCTGACACTCGTCCGTAATGCGCAGATTGGGTCATCGTTACCCCCAAGCATCGGGGGTAGCGCACTCCGTTCTTTGTATGCTCCTCGCGCGATCGCCCCTTCGTGACTGATTGTTTTTTTTGTATAGGACAGTAAATAATGAGCAACTGACGCTGAGTGCGGCGCAGAGCGCGGCACTGTGCAGTGGGCAGTTGACGGACTGTGACCTTCGGGGTTCGAGCATTCGAGCATGCGGTGCATGCTTGGTTGGTTGAACGCTCTCTTTTGGCCTATGGGGCCACATCCTTGGCACTCCTTCCTCCCTTACACATCGATACGTTTTTGTGACGCTTTCCCGATCGCTTGTATCACTTTTCTTCATTATTCGGCTCCGAGATATGCCAACGGACATTCGGACACAGCTGGTGCAAAGCTCATGACACTAGACACGCTTTACGACCTGGTTCTGTAGCTTTGTGACATAGTATACGGATAACAATAATCGTACTCAGTGCCCAATGCAGCGCTTTCACTCATAGCCTTGACCAAAGTGATTAGACACCGGTGATAGGCCATGAGTCGGTACGTAAGGAGGACCATGTCAGTAGAGAGTCGACCATGCTGCCGTAAACTCATCCAGCTTTCTAGCCCAATAATCTTGGTAGTCTCAGTTCAGATTGAAGATTGGCTTACAGCTTAGCCATTACAACTGATGACACAAAAGAGCTCGTTTTCCCCTACCAGGCCACAGCACACGAAGACCTATCGCTGCCACCCGCGGTGCAGTAGGGACTCGGATAACATCCTCCATCCTCCAACTGGACCCTCCGTCAGCTAGAGGCAACTCTCACTCGAACAGCGAAGACGGGCGACGGCGACCGGCTCTTCCCGCGCGGTTCGGTGGGAGGGTAATCCGACCGTGACATCGTCTCCCAGTCGTCAAGGTCATCAGCCGAATCGACCTGGGCCTCCCGCCACTGCGGGTCGAGTTCCGCACGGGCCAAGTTGTACGTCTCCTCGAGTCTCTCGATCTGGTCCTCCAATAATACCTCCCGCTCGCGGTAGTACCCTCGGATCCATGCGATTCTGGACTCCAATCCGACGCGCGATTGCTCCTCCGAGTCTTTCGATTTTGGGCGGGTCACGGTAATAGCGAGGGCATCTTCTTGCGAGTGCGGGCTATCGCTGCACTCGGGCCTCATGGGCAATGATGTCGCTCCGTTTGGGGGGCTTGTGGAGGATGCGATGCGACTCCTGGGATGATTGCCGTTCGGCGCTTGCTGCATCTTGCGAGGGCATGATCGCGGGGCGGTCCGCGTGCGGAACCTGAGAATGTCCTCCTCAGACTCGCGATGGCGCGGCTACGCCGAGATAGGATGCCCGAGCTTACACCTGAGTCTCTGTTGTCGACCGAGCCGGAGGCTTCTTGTTCCATCAGGCGACCACACATAGCATTCACTACGCTCACCTGTGTCGTTGGATGCGGCTACGATGCCGTCCATACATTCTGCTCCGCTGGATGCGGGTACCAGTGCGTTAGTATTCGAACGCCTTCCTTCACGGCCTTTTGCATTTTTTGTACGATGGTTATAAGCCATTTTGGGGTAGGTGAAGTCGGTTTTAAGAAAAAGTAAGGCGTGGGGTCGAAGCTCGGTTATCGTAGATGCGATGGGGGATGAAGAGTACTCCGCCCAGTATTCATCCCTGTCAGCTTTAAATAACTTGGTTTCGCTTTGCATTGTTGAGGATGTGGACCGTCTCAACCATGGGGTTTTTGGTTTTTGTGGCAAATTAGTGCATTAGTCCACTGTGTCTGGCCCTTGCACCTAGTCCTAGTGAAGAATCCTGCCACGAGAAATCCCCCATCCCTCTAACAACTTGAGGAACACCAGTTGGAAGAGCCATGACCACTGAGGGTGTGCAAAGCTGCCCACATTAGAGAGAAGGTTATTCACACTCACCATGCCCCAAACGTCAGAGGCATCAGCGCGTGCCCACATTCGCCGCGAGTCGCTCGACATTTACAACCGTCTGCGTTCGATACAAGTCGACATTGCCTTTGTCAACCAAGTGCGCGCGGCTTACCCTGCCTTTCCGCTCATACGTATAGCAGCGTCACACTTTTTTGAATCCGTCCTTCTTTCCATCTGACAAGTCCCATCAACAGCGAACCTCCGCTGCGGAGCCTGGTACACCGATCCTGCCATCGTACGTCTCTTTTCCGTATGTAACACGCGACACTTCAAGCGCATCATGCTATATCCAGGCGCATCCCACCGCACACGCGTACTTCAAAAGCACCGATGGCCACCACAGCAACTGGGCTTTCAACCTCCGTCGCCCGAACATACACCTACTACCCATCGTCGCAACCCAAGGCGGGTATGTCGCCCCCATCCATATGCTCCCCACTATCGCCCCTCAAAAGATCCTCCCCCCTTCCCGACCTTCTCGGTGACTGCCCAGACTCATTCTCGTAGACTCGACGCGCGCAGGCAAGCGCCTCCCCGACGCACTTTCCAAGACCGTACCGATTTGGTGCGCTGTCGTCAACCGCGCCGCACGTTTGCGTGGCCTCCTCCTCGACAAGCGACGCCCAACAGCGGACGCAGCCGGGAAAGTGGAGGGGGAGGGGGAGGAGGATGAACCCCAAGGCGATGATGACGATGGCGCCGCGACGGATCTGCGCACGCCGCCGGGGGCAGTCGGCGCTCACGAGCATGCACAAATCGCGGCGCGGCTCGAGGGTTGGGCCGCGGCCCTCGCGGTGCGTCGCGCGACCGCCACCTACCCTGCCCATCCCTTCCGCAGAGCACTAACGCTTGGAACAAACCCCGCGCCCACAGGATTCGTCGTATGCCATCCCAGAATTGACCAGGCCGTTGCGTCCGCTGTGGATCACACCCGGGTCGGCATGCTTCCCGCACGTTGCACCGGACGCGTCGTTCTTGCCCATCATATGCGTGAGCGCGTCGCGCGCCGTCGATGAGGGGACCGAGCGCCGTACAGGAGGATTCTCGTACGTGCAAGGGTCCGGAGATGACCATGAACTATGGGGTCAGGTGCGCTACATCCTTCTTGACCGATCGATGGTGACGATGATGGTGGTGATGGCATCCTGTTGTTTTTTATCGGGTGAACCCACTGATGGGCAAAACCACGGTACAACGTCGCAGGGCCTGACTCCTCAACTGTTCTGGCAGCACCGCGCAAAATTGTTATCGTGCTCCCGCGAAGAGCTCGAGGCGGTCGTCCCCAAGCTCGTCACAGCCGCGCGAGAAACGGAAGGTCCTCCTCCAGACAGAGACGGACTCCTATTTGGAGCATCGTGGAGAGCACCCCCGACGCCAGTGCAGAAAGTTGGTGGTCGCGTGCTACTCTGCGCCCTGACGGACCTGCCGCGAGACCTTCCGGTAGATGTCCCTGGTATGTGTGGGCCCGAAGACGATGGGGAAACCGCGTTCGTCGTCGTGTACGCGTCCGATGACGCACCAGGCGACGTCGGTCAATCGCCGCTGACGGATGCACGCTCCGATGATACAGAAAGCGAGGCCGCATCCCGAGTGCTCCGTGTTCACCCCCCCCTGGGAAGGTGCGGGCGACATATATTCGTGCACGAGGTGCTGCCGCGTACTGTCTCATTTGCGCGCTCGCATCTCGGTCTCGGGCGGAAAATCTGTGTCGCGGGAGGAGACGATGGCATCGGTGTGGCGCTGGTACTCCTACAACTGTTCTTTGACGATGATGGCGGTTGTCTTCATGACGGCACGCCAAAGGATGTCGTGGCGATCGGGAAGAGCTCGGTGCGCACGCGGCTGGAGTGGATCATCGCGAGCCAACCGCAGGTTAATCCCACGCGAGCCATTTTGAAGAGAGTCAATGATTTCTTGCTCTCGCCACGCTTGCAATTCCAAGAGGGGGTAACATGGGGCCCGGTTGCATCATCGAAGTATTCAACTGAACGTGATTCCTAATGTGACCTTTCGATCCAATTAATATTTTAAGGTGTGAATTGACAAGCTATCCTGTAGGAACTAGGATATTGAGCGCTATTGAGCCCTTGATACATGGGATGACATGCCAGTTGCCTTTGCGAGATTATCGAGCATATCTGTAATGATGTGAATCTGTTGCAAATCTACAGGGAACCAATCCCACTCTACGCGCTTGAAACCCCAAACCTTGAAGCCACGAGTAGGCCAGTGGGTGTTCAGTACGTTCAGTGAAAGTTGCATGTCCATCCCAGGGTGGTCCATGTCTGCCGACATCCGGGGCAGGTCCTGCTTGTCCCCGAAGCCTTGGCCAAAATTTCAGAAATCGGGAAACACGTTACCCTCGGGTGAATACATATATTGATCCTCTGGTGAAAATCCAGAGATCCCTCGGCCTGAGATTAAGTAGAAGCCCCCAAGTTTTTCAAAACGAGCGAGGCCCACGCGAACGGGAACCGCGGTGGATTGAGGCGCGCATACGGTGGGAGCGCAGAGCGACTACGCGAATGCTCTCTCAGAAGAAGTGGAAACGGTTGCGGACGCATTCACGGGCACGGGCGCGCCTGTTCGCTTCAGGGGACAGCGCGTCCGGTTCGGCCAACGTTCCAGAAGGCTCGCCCCAGTAATCATCGCTGTTGG
>Ga0137394_10000641_pt1 | contig 24312 bp, 19 predicted proteins | sample czobulk116metaG_FD_108278 | JGI IMG/M metagenome (GOLD analysis project Ga0137394, IMG submission 108278) | Vadose zone soil microbial communities from Angelo Coast Range Reserve, California, USA - czobulk1.16 metaG | ecosystem: Environmental > Terrestrial > Soil > Vadose zone | place: USA...
AGGGTATTGTGGAACGGGACATTTTGTGTTCTGAGAATAAACCACTTCGTGCTATGTGATGGGCAGCTATTTTCAAAATAACATAAAATACAGAAACGAATAAAAAAGGGGTGGTTTGGGAGGGCCAGCCGCACCCGGAAAACGTAAGTCAGAGAGCTGTTGGGAGGAAGTCAAAAGGAAGCCGGATCGAGGAAAACGAAACGAAAGGGAGCTCAAACCACAACGGGTGGTACGCTTTTATAAGAGAGAGAAGTTTAGAGTCAGGTTCTTTCGATCGTCATTTCTAGCCGATACTGATACAATCGCAAGACTCCTGTTCACATCAACTGCCCAGACGACCTAGCAGCAAAACGTGTGATGGAACACATACATAGCCCAGAGATAATTTCCAGAAAATCAATTCTTGTCAGCGAGGGTGTGAACCTTTTTCCAATAACCATGCTGTGGTGGTTGCGATACATCTATAGAAAAATCAAGGCGCTAGCCTAGGCACGGCGATCGGGCGAGAAAAGGCTGTGCACTTCCGCGGCAGCTCATATACTGTAGCCTTTCTTGTAGAGATCGGATATTGCAGTACTCCGGCGGGAGGGAACGTAACGGGTGCGCTAGCCGGAGAGAAGAACATCGAGGTAGCCCCGTAGCGACATGACGTTGATGCGTATGCCCCTGTAGACGGTGCTGGCTGGTGCCACCGCCACCATGGCGACTAGGAGAGCGAGAAGGAAGGGGAAGCGGGTTGCGCATCAGTGGCGTATTGATTGCATGGAGTGGGAAATCCGTGTTTTCATAACGTTGGCCGAGGCCAGTGTTACTGTATAGTAAAGTTAAAGTGTTGGAAGCGGGCCGACGGTTCCAGCGTTCTTGCATCCTGTAATCTTCGTGATCGTCGCGGCACTGCCACTTGCGCGGCTGTGCCGGAGTGCTCTGATGATGCTGCGATGGTTAGTGAAGTAAAATGAGTGGCACGGCCCGAGAGTGAGTTTCCCTGTTAAAATAACTAGAGTCAGCGTGAGAGAAAGGTCGAGAGACTGTCTGCAGGAATCAAAGCTGAGCTGCAGTGCGCAGTGACGATGAGACGAGAGCTCGAGAGTACTAGTCTTGGGACTCGCGCGAACAGTGAATCGTAATCACGTGATGGGATGCCCCTGGTTATGGATCATCTCCGTATATTAATGATTGATATTTTGATAGGCGCACAGCAGATACTCCAGGCGCATATATATGTTCCCGTTTCCACCAAGCAACAAGGTACGATGCGTCTCCGAGTCGTCCTACTACGTACCTATGGGAGACGTCCACTAACAACTGAAGGAGACGTCGGGAGTAGCTGCCAGTAACATCGCTCGCTGTCTTGGATTTATCTCGTCACTGGAGGGACGGTTTACCCCTACTCGCAACTTCCGAGTCCAGGGCCTATTCCTACAGTACCACCTTGCAGAGCACGTGCAAGACCGTGCGTGTGCAAGGCGTTCATTTGGCCTGGGTGCCAGTGACCGCTCCCCGGCCGAGTCGTCAACCGCTCTCGATCGGCGTTTTTCTAGAACACAAGGTTGTCACTTGAATATGCATTGAATATCAAAACAAAAGTATTCAATGAGTATTCAATGACGGCTCTGATGGCAACCTCCGGACACGGCGGCAATGCGCTGTCTCGGATACTTATGCCAGTGTGATGGGACTACAGTAGAAGATTCTGATTGATGCCTGGCAGCAGCACGTAGTACGGAAGTTAAGTTCTGTTTGTTGGCACTGTTAGGGGAAAAAGTACTACTTCTGCTCGTGCGGGCCTCATCAGAGCGTGTTAGTAGCGCGTCTCGTCTCACTGTTACTCAGGCTGCGGCCTTGACTCTAATAGAAGTTACGGAACTGCCTGGCTGAAGTTTCTGTTGTAAGTAAAATATCAAGTAAATATCAATACAGAAACGAAACTCATGCTCCGGTGCCACATACCCTACACCAACTAACAATTCGTAGCGTTATCAGAGCAACGGGGGTAATGATGCATTACCCTACGCAGGACACATTGCCACGTTGGGACGGCATCGGTCAGTACTTGGATGTAAGTTTGAATTAGGGGTTTTAGGGTACTGTACTGTTGGCTCACAGGAAGCGTGAAGCCTCATGGCGAGGCACGAGGCTGGCCATGTCGTGCGATCACAAGCACGAGATCATACATGCGGGGCTAACAGCAGTCTGCACTGTGCTGTTCACACGAGCATGCAGTGGGGGAATGTGCGTGCCCATCGCACGGACGCGTTCCCTCAGTGATTAATTATCACTTACAACACGCGTTGCCAGTCGGCCCCTAGTCCGCACCGAGGCACGTGTGATTCTTGGGCTTTATCAACCGCGTTAGATAGTCAAATAAGTAGTTACATGGTCTGCAGGGAAACAGCGATAACACTTGCTCCACGGCTAGATGCGGTCAGCTGGAGAGGTATAGGCGAGGAGGGTGATACAGTGTACAAGTGGGGGTAAGTTAGATACGCGACTCTCTTAGCCCGTGAATAAGAGTAATATGCTACACCGTAAGGCAGGGGACGATTGGGGGTCTTGCTTGTTGACCAGAAACATGTAAGTGCATCATGTCGTAAAGGAGGGGAAGAATGGAGGTGGTCAGAAAGAGTAAACAGCGTCGCGAATGGCGCGAATAAAGCTCGTGTGGCGCTTGTGATGAGCGATGTCCGTGTCGCGCCGCGAGAGCGACGCGTCGTCACGTTTCTTGAGTCTGCAGACCCTGTTCGAGGGGGACTGCGACGACGACGGCTGTCCAGACCCGCTCGTGGAAGTCGGGTTGGCACCTTTCGCCGTCGTCGCGGTCGAGGCGCCGCCAGATGGAGATGCCGACCCGCCAAACGACGTTTGGCCGGACATGTCCGCGGGCGACGCGAGATTGGACACGGGCGGGCCGGGGAAGACGTAATCGGCGCCGGGGGCGTAAACGTTCGGGTCGTAGATGCCCGGGTCGTTGTCGTTATACGCGCCCGGGAAGAGGACGGTCTGGTTGGGCGTGCCGGTCTGTGAGCCACCGATGCGGACCTGCGTGCAGGACGGGTAGAACTCGGCGCCGCCGAGGGTCACGGCGAGGTGCAGCCCAATGATCTCGTGCCGGACGAGGTAGTCCCCTGGCGCTACGTTCGTGGGGAGAGTTACCGAGACGGGTTTGCCGCTCACTGATCAAGCTTGCGCGTCAGTATCTGTCGCCTCGGGAGAGACCAAAGAAGAGAGCTCTACGTACTGACGTCCTGCTGGTACCAAGTTGTCCCGTCCGACTTTTTACCAATCTCGTCTATCTTGAAGAACTGGGCGGTTGATCCATCGAACTGATCGCAGGAGGTGTCGCACTTCGCCATATAAGTCATAAGTGGGCCAGTATTATGGGGCCACTGCAGTAAGAGCACGTGTCGGAGGAGCCGTGAAAAAAAGGCAGAGGTAGAGGAAATTGACTCACGTTTGAACCGTCAGGGTCTCCCCACCAAAAGTCCACGACCGAGCCAGGGTTCGCAGATACGACCATGGTAGCCAACTTGGCATTCAGGCCGCAGTTCAAGGACGTGTTGTTTGCGCCCTTTACTGGGCTGATGTCGGAAATCTGGCGAATGGGACTGTCCTTGGGCTGCGCGCCGGGGACATTGCCTGTGTAGGTCGTGCCGTCAATGACGACTTTTGCGACAAAGCCGTGGGCTGTGACGGAGGGGACGAAGGAAAGGATGGGGACGAGGGCAAAGATCAAGTGGGAAAGCATAACAGGCTCCGAAGGGAGGAGATTGATGCGATTGCAATCGGCTGGACCCCTCTTATTGAAAGGAAAAAAGCGGGGCGGCGAACACGCCCACGTACGATTGAGTGAGCGCGAACAATGAACGTTTTAACGCGTGGCGCGACCACGTGGCCCCAATGTATACCGAGGTCTCCATCGTCTTTCTGCTCGGAGAAAGACATCACAATCTCTCTTTCTCCGAACTGCCGTCGGTATTGACATACCATGTCACCACTAGACACGCCGAGGTGCAAAGCACCAAATAAAGCGAACAACCCTTTTTTCGAACCAATCCTCACACGACGTGCCATACGGTCGCCTCGTGTTCTGTATCCATTGCCTTCTTTGTGATCTCGTTGGGTTCCGGGCGCAAACCCTGTTCGACCTTCGTTATCTCTGGAAATCGGGATTGGAGCCCGTGAATATGAACACTTTGCCCACATGCGCATTCGTACGTGTGCACTTGCACTAAGTCCCCTCAGGCACACACCCTCCCAACAGTTCCACTCCCCCGGACTGAGGCTTCCACCGGCTTCCACAAACGCGCAGCTACTCGCACAGTGCTCTAAAATCACGAAAAAACCTTCATCAACTGTCCTCATTCACGCCCTGTCCGAGCGCCGTATCCTGTTCCCCCATTGGCCACAACGGGGTGTGGCCAATGGGGTGAAGACGATCGTGACCTTTCACAGTTTTCCATTGTCCCTCTTCCATTCCCCGACCGAGGAAAGGAAAGTTCGTGAACCGTAAGAGAGCGAACGTTCTGATCTCGGGACATCGTTTGCTGACTGAGCTTTTCTGAAGGTCCTACCAACTCTACGACACCTTCACAGCTCGCTATATCCATACCCCCGTCTTACGTGCGCGGAAATGCGCCGACACCGGATCCGTGCCGCGGTGAATGTCCAAAGCACGAAAAGAAACGAGGAGGCAAGCCCTCGATGAAATTTTACGCGGTTCCGTGGTGTCCGACATCGTCATGTCTTCTTCGCTTCTCACCAATCGTACGCCTGACGCGAGGATGGATGCCTTGCCCGATTCGTACCGGGGGAAAGGGTGGACCCTGAGTCACTTGTACAAGGGATGGAAGTACGTTGATCAAGCGTGAGCAAGAGAATGCTGGAGGGCAACAAGCGCCTCTGCTCTTGCTCTTCGCCCTTTCTCCGAGTTGTCGCAAGCCTGCCGGGCCGTCGCCCATGCCCAGAGAATTTGGTGTGGGCTTTTCTCTTGATTCCGTGATCTCGATGGATGGGATTCCGGGTCAAGTGGCAACATGCGTCGCGATTGGCCGGACGTCTTCGACGCCGCTATCCTCTGCACATCCACATCGCCCTGATCACCGGAGCCGGAGGCGACCTGGTGAGCGATCCCAGATATAGATATAGATATGATTCTCTTACTATCGATTTCTTCCGCTCCAATGCCACGGCCGCTCCCACACGGAACATAGAGCCAGCCCCGCGTGAACTTTGGAGAATAATGGGCTGAGGACATTGAAGATTTGTGCGACGGAATACACCTGCCAGTCGAGGTGTCCGGGTACGTTGGCCGAAGCGGGATGCGCATGCTCCAGTCCGGGCTTCTATCCGTCCACCTTCAAGTTCCCACCATCCGCTGTGCAGCGGGACACTGTCCGCGCCCATCCTTGGTTTCAGTGCGGGATCCGTCGCCTTGCTATCCGTCGCTCAACCAAAAGCCCACGTCCGCTCGCCCGCCGACGCCCCCTGCCTTCCGTACGAAGTCACACGAACAATTCGCAGACAATTCAATTCAAGTCACACTTTCGAACTCATCCCGCGGTAGGATGAGTGACTATGGCGCATACCCTCCCATGACTTCCACAGGGCTCTGATTCGGGGCTCCAGCACACCCCCTCGTCCTACTACTGCCCCAACGCGCAGAGCGGCAACACGTGGATGTCGTCGGTGTTCGCCGAACATCTGACGATGTACTCACGCAGTACAGTACCACAGGCGATGTCGGCCACGACGGAACGTTTATCGCAGATCGGCTGTTGCAAAGCGAGCCCCCCCCCATTTCCTTCAAGGAATCGTCCCAGCCGGTCTCATCATGCTGCCAGGTCCGAGCCATTCGCCAATTGTCCGAGCCTCTTCTTTCTACCCTCAGGAATACTTGCGTATTCTCTGTTTGCAAGCACGTTCAGTCGGTGATGACGAGCGGCGGACTGACCGTTGATTTCCCTAGCACTACCCTCTTCCTCTGTCCCCCGTAGTACGACCGTACGTCTAGGGGAGCTCTTTTTGCCCCACTACCAAAGCAACTAACAGGGTTTCTTAAAGATACGCTCCAACCGCTGTCCGCCATTCTGCCCATTCATTCTCTGAAGTTGTCGATATTATTGCGCTGTGTTTTCGTCCGGTGCACGTTCCGGTCAACTCTTATGGTTGACCCTTCCAAAGACTAGAGACAACGGAGTTTCGCATGTCCCCAAGAAGCATTGTTGGTCAATCAAATGACCAGAGTACGTGCCATATGCTTCGTTTGAGTCATTCGCTCATCGCGTCAAATACCCCTTCCTCCCAACTCTTTGTTTTGGACCACCGCTTCCGTTCCTCCCTTATTTCTCATCGTATCATCGTACCCTTACTTTCGCTCTGCAATCCTTGTGAGCATGCCTTTTTTTTTGGGTTTTAAATTTGTGAGCATGCCTATCCAACTATGCTTAACAACTGTATAGACGAATTGAGAACCGCATGCCTATAGTATACGTGAGCGTATTCTATCCAGGTCTTAGGAGATTATTTCTTTTTCAGTCTATCTCACGTGGTACCCAGCGTTTATCTACGAGGCAATACATGACCTTGACTATTCCCCAGCTTGACTCTGATCATGACTAAGGCTGTGATGGGTAACGAAAATTTCGAGGTAACGACCTACCTTTCGATCTTCAGATGAACTCTCATAAGTACGTCCGGAGAAACACGTCAATGCTAAGAAGGCTAACCCGGCTTCACATAGACACTCTTCGTTTCCCCTCAGGCTCGTCCGTGGGGTGGTCCAACATATATTTCCTGCCACATGTAGTCTCACCGACTCTTCGTCTCCCGCAGACAGTGATAATGAGGGATCAAAGACAGGATGTCTTCTCGCGTGTTTCGGGAAGGGATTCGCCCTGCGACAGAGTCGACGTACGTTCTTTACACAATGGTCGACGACGCCATCTGAATTGCGTGATGCAGGCGTCTTGACAATCAATGCGCTCCCCGATAATATCCTCCTAGACATTTTCGACTTCTATCGGAAGGATTTCATGAACTATATGGGGCCCAGATGTACGTGGCACAGGCTCGCGCATGTTTGCCGAGGATGGCGGCATGTTGTCTTCGCGTCTCCAAGGCGCTTGGACCTTCGCATTGTCTGTACAGAAAGAACCCCCGTGATGGAGTTGCTGGACATTTGGCCGCCATTGCCTATCATCATGAAGTACTGGTTGTATTCGGCATCGACGTCCAGGTTCCCCATTCCTGGTGCCATTACCGTGCTCGAGCACCACCATCGCGTATGCCAAATTCAACTCTCCCATCTAACGCAACCTCTTCTGGATATGTTGGCAACTGCGATGCAGGAACAATATCCGGCACTAACTATGATAGAGCTTTGCTCGGACGAAGAGGTGGCACCTGTCCTTCCTGACACGTTCTTGGGTGGTTCTGCCCCACGTCTACGAAGCGTGTCGTTGGAAGGAATCGCATTTCCCACATTGCCAAGGCTTCTGCTGTCTGCTGTTGGCCTCGTATCGCTACTACTTGACAAGATACCGCAGAATACTGGTTACATTTCACCCGACGTGATGGCCACTAGTCTGTCCACGTTGACGAGACTTAAGTTTCTGCGTATTGACTTTCGACCACCGGCACTTCTTCCCAATATACGCCGACATCCGCGACAGTCGACACGCGCTGTCCTCCTCTGCCTTGCTTGGCTGGAGTTCCGAGGCGTCAGCGAGTATTTGGAAGACCTCATGGCACGAATAGAGGCTCCTTTTCTCGACAATATAAATATCAAGTTCTTCGACCAGCCCGTCTTTGACATCCTACAATTGCCTCAGTTCATCACTCGCTCAGAAAAGCTCAAGCTTCCTCACCAAGCGACGGTTAATTTTCAGAGCGACTTTGTTCAGATTACCGTTTCTCCACCAAAAGGGACCGTAGGCTGCCTCACATTTCAAGTCCTCTGTACAGTGCCACACTGGCAAGTTTCGGCTATAGTACAGATATGCAACCAGGCTCTGCCTCTCCTCTCCAACGTGGAGCGGCTCGAGGTCTGTGGGGGTGAATATGAGCATTCGCTTCAAGACTGGCAAGACGTAGTAGAGAGCGACCAATGGCTAGAGCTTTTCGAGCCATTCGTCGGTGTGGAATGTTTACACGTAACAAAGTACCTGGGGTCACTCACCGCATCTGCGCTGCGAGAAGCCGGTGGCAGGAGAAGGGCCACGGAGGTGTTACCCGCATTGCGAAGCATGTTTTTGGAGGAGCTTGAGCCATCGGATTCAGCCATTAGCCGCCTCGTCACTGCGCGGGGACCCTCCGGTCGCCCTGTGAAAGTTTACAGCCGGAAAAGTGAGTGGGAGCATGATTTGGGGTGGGAACAGTTCTTAGAGGTCGACGATTGACATGCGCACTAGTACTGCCGTTGACTTGGTATTATTCATATTCTCTACTAATCGTCCTTTCTCCGCATCCGAAGCCATTGGTTGGCTCTTGGTCCTTCAGGTCGCCATTTATTGCTATCCCCCCGTAATATGTTCTTCGTAGTATGATTTATGATATTTCGAACTGTGGAAATGATTTATAATGGTCTCGTTAGTAGATTCGTTTACCAATAACTTTCGGCAGTCACTGGCGCCGGTTATATGTATGCTGGTGATTGTTGCAAATTCCACAACGGCCGCTTCTACAGAAGTCCTCAAACAGTGGCCTTCGAGGGCGTGTCGACTATGTGGGTGTAGCGACGTGCAAATCACAGTTCACGGGCCTGCAGAGCTGCTGCAGTGGTCGGAGGAGTTTGCTTCGCGTGACGGCACTTGGCGCTACACAATATATTTCATCATGCATCAGCGATACAGTACTACTGTAGTAATACCTGCGTTCATTTAACACCGTTCCTGTGGTCTCTGGCGTTCTCATAGGCAATGATGCGGTAGACGACCTTCAGAATCGACGCAAGAGCTTCGCCCAAGCAAATTTGGTGGGAACGGAAGGAACGGAAGTGGAGACGCGCATGTATCCGTGTGCATCGCCCCGATCACTTCTTCCTCTACTTCGGCTTCTCATCTCCTTCGACTCCTCCGTTTCATATTCTTATGCTGAATCCCCAGGCTCCATAGGTTACAAGTCCTTGTCCTTCTGGTATGTCATGAGCAACTCAATGTATGAAGTAACTCACTCATTGTTATATAGATATCAACGAAGCCTTGGTCGAGCCCTCTGCCCATCCAACTATCTATCGGACGTTTCTTTCCCACATACGTTCAGGCTGTCAGGCATCGTACGTTTTCCCCCTAATGCTTTCTCGACTCTGACTGAGAAATGCGCTCTTCTAAGGCCCAAATAATGGGAAAGCGCCGCTCACTTCACTCGACGGAATCAAGTAAACACCTCGGAGGCCGACGTATGTCACGTTCCCATTCGATATTTTCACACTGACCACTCTAAAACGGTACAGGCCGTGCGAAAATTGACATACTCCCAGATGACGTCCTCCTTGACATATTCCATTTCTGTCGGGTGGACGGTATCAACACATTTGGCGTTACTTGGGAGTGGGAAGCATTGGTGCACGTCTGTCGAAGATGGAGACACCTCATATTCGCGTCGCCGCGGGGTTTGGACCTGCGACTTGTCTGCACACGAGGGACGCCCGTGCAAGGGATGCTGGATATCTGGCCGGATATCCCGATCATCATATTTGACCAGAACGACTCGGAGTTAACATCAGACCTTCCTATCCTCAACGTCCTTGCTGCACTCGAGTGCCACGATCGCGTATACGGGATTTGGCTAGACAACCTAACACACTCTCAATGGCAATTATTCACCGCAGCAACACAGATGCAATTCCCGGCGTTGACCTTTCTAGAACTTGGGCCCGGTATCGAGACAGCATCGGTTCTTCCCATCGAGTTCCTGGGTGGATCTGCCCCGAATCTACGCATCGTCCGATTGGATGGCATTCCGTTCCCGGCATTACCCCATCTTCTATTGTCTTCAAGGAACCTTGTCGATCTTCAACTTCGCGATGTACCTATTGAGGGCTATGTTTCACCTATGGCGATGGTCGCCGGCCTCTCCGCATTGTCCAACCTCCGAAAACTTTCTATCGGATTCCGATCCCCAAAATCACCCACAGATCGGACAATTCGATTTCCACGTCCACGGAAACGCGTCGTCCTCCCCGCTCTCACTGATTTTGGGTTTCGAGGGGTTAGCGAGTATTTGGAGGAGTTTGTGGCGCGAATCGACACCCCTTCACTCCTCCATTTCGAAGTAGCATTCTTCAATCAACTTATTTTTCATTTACCAAAACTCGCCCAGTTCATCACTCGAACAGAAAGGCTCAGGTCGTTCGATCAAGCCGACGTGGCCTTGAGACTTACCGACATCAGGCTCTCACTACTTTCACCAGGGAGGGAAGTTTACATAGCATTGGAGATCTCGTGCGAAGAGATAGACTGGCAAGTCTCATCCCTTGTGCAGATGTGTGACCAACTCCACAGTCTTGTCTCCGGAGTGGAATGGCTCGACTTGGCAGAGAAGAGAATCCTACGGCCAAATTTGCAAGACGACATGGATCACACACAATGGTTGGAACTCTTCCAAATATTTCCTGCTTTGAACACGCTCCGTCTAGCCAAGGAAGTTGGGTCGCTTGTGTCGCGGGCGCTGCAAGGACTTAGCGCGGATAGCGCTACCGAGGTGTTACCCGCCTTGCGCGATCTCTCTCTGGAGGGCCATGAGCAGTTCTTGTCTACACAGGACGCCATTATGCCATTCCTTTCAGCGCGCCATCAGCGTTCTGACCACGCCGTAGTTGTTCACCGCTGGCAAAGATAGCGGCAATGAGACTTCCATTCGGTTGTCTGATACCTGGGACACCTATGATCTCGAACCCCGCCCCCTCTTTCAATCATCCTACTTCCATTCTCATGATAACGCAGATAGAGTCGGTACTGTGGCACGCTTGATATTTGTATATATGAGTATCCCAAGACAAGTTTGCCAGATACAGTGCACTTAGCCGACGGCGAATGTTTGGCAGCAGAGTCAGAAACGGTGTGGTAACAATCAATTGATGCTATGTGTGAATTGCTTCTACGACTCGCGCTCATAATCACTGGCACCTGCTAGCACTCAAGAGCGGGCCGTTGCGCCGGAGTTTCGAGACGGTGGCGGCGGTCAGCGTTGGCCGCGCTGAACAGCATCAGCCTTTGGCTGTCCTTGCCTATTCATGCAGCTGCCAGTGATTGGGCGTTCCTTGCGAAGCGCCAGCTTTCCTATCACCCTGTATCTACTATGCAGCGCTAGGAAAGATAGCGGGAAAGGACACTGACTTTCCAGTCACGGGCCATTGGGTACTACAGAGAATGCTCGAAGCTATCTGCGTCTCACTGTGGGAGGCTACTACCCATCCGTTGGGGTTGGTAGCGCCTAATCCTGGTATTGCCGTACAAATTTGTACAGCTACAGGTGCTATCAGCCCAACGGATGGGTATGAGCCTGGGGAAAACTAACAATTGTCTTACGTCTCCTGCATGACATTGTGGACGTAAGGCGTGCGCGTCGCCCTCAAAGCGGCTGAGTCACACAGCCAGGCGGGCGGCTCCCCACTCTACATCTGTATTTCATATGCGGGGTTTTAAGGTGATATCGCTAGTCCAATCCCGAATGTGACTACGATATTACACTGCCAACAAGGAGTCTTGTTGCGGCGTTAGCCTTATATTCACACAACAAACGCAGCAAAGTTCACTATTTATAGTACTGTATGCCATTGACACTCCAGTGATGGCCACAGGGCACGGTCCTAGTTATGGATGGCTGTCCGCGGGCTTTATAGTTCGGCTTCGAAGCCGAGAATGATAGCCTACTTAACTCCTACTGTACACCTCTAGCTCTGTGCCTCCCAGTCAAACGGAACCTGACAACAGGGACACGTCCTGCCGAGACACTCTCCAAGGCCAAGCAGACGAATAGTACCCTCGGTCTCATGTAAACTTGAAGAAGACTGAGGCTTGGACGGTTACAAGAAGCTAGTCTTCAAGTACTCAATATACTCAATCAATGATGATTAATAGGAATCAGGAATCAAAGTGAGAAGACGGTTGCCAGGAACGTGACGAGAAAGCGGTCCTTATACTCAGTTTTGAGATCAGAGCCGGCCAAATTTCCCTGTTGCTGCCCGCATTGCCCGTTGGCATCCCCACTGGCAGCTCCTACATGAACACGTCGTTCAGAAAAGACGCGCATTTGCGATACTTTTCACCATGAAGTTAGGGAAAAAAACGATGCAGCTGATGAGATTCAGAATTTTAGAGACGGTTTCGGGGTAATTGCGAGAGCTTCAGTTCACGTTATTCTTATTCAGGTCACCTCCGAGTCCGCGGCCGGGCCCGGGCCTCAGGCTCGTGTACAGTAGACTTGGGGCACTGGCAGTAGCGCGCATTCATGACAGCACTTTAAAAGCATCATTTCGAATTCATCACGGAACTAGGAACACGCTCCTAGGGATAAAAGCCACCGACTGCGCAATAATTTCCATTCCCTTCTGTTACCCCACGGCTCGATGAATACCCACCAGTGCGTCTTATGGAGGTTAACGTTGCCCAATCATCTAACCAAGCTTTGTCGTAGGTGCGCTCGGAGGCCTCTTCGCCGCCGACTCGCAACACAACCGCTCGATAGCATGAGCTCCACGCAATGTCCGAGTTCGCCGGTAAACATGGGCGACTTCTTGTCGTCGAATGTGATCGACGGCCCTCTCGGTGGACTAGAATCTTTTGGGCGTTGGCAGGGGGAGCCAGATGTGCAACCGGGTAACGTATGGTCTCACGCACAACCTCCGCTGTAACTGCTGACTGGTATCGTGCAGGTCGCCGGACATCACCAGACATTTTACCAGACGAGGTTCTCCTACACATATTCCGCTTCTGTCGAGTGGATACCGTGGACCGTGTGAACGGGACATGGGGGTGGCTTAGGCTGGTGCACGTATGCACAAGATGGCGTCGGGTTATACTCGATTCGAAACAAGCTCTGGGGTTGCGATTGGTCTGCACAGAGAAGACACCCGTGAGGCGGACGCTAGACGTCTGGCCGCCATTTCCCATCGTCATAGAGTACCGACATACCCAACCCTCGATCCAAGTCCCCGAGAATTGCGACGGCAGTGACCTTGCTGCTGCCCTTGAGCAGCATGCTCGTGTACAACGGATCACGGTCTGTGGCCTGACATGTTCCCTATTGGAAACAATAGCTTCGGCGATGCTGGAACCATTCCCCGTGCTGACACATCTTCAACTTGAATCTTGTGGTGACCCAGACGCGGCCCCGGTTGTTCCCGATGGGCTCCTAGGTGGATTTGCCCCGAGTCTCCAAAGGATTTGGTTGGAAGGGGTTCGATTCCAATCATTACCCGTTGTTCTCTCGTCCGCCAATGACCTGATTGAACTGCGACTCGACAAGATACCGGATTCCTGGGACATCTCGCCTAAGACGTTAGCTTCGGCGCTGTCTCCCTTAACCAGGCTAATCTCGCTCACCGTCGAATTTCAATCCCCACGACTCCAAACCGCCCAAGATCCTCCTCCGCTGACACGCACCCGTCTCCCGGCTCTTACCATGCTTTTTTTCAAAGGAGTCAGCGAGTACTTTGAGGATCTTGTCTCTCGAATCGATGCTCCTCGTCTCGAATACAGTGTCATCAAGTTCTTCAACCAGCTCCTTTTTGACATTTCCCATTTCCCCAAGTTTATCGCCCGCACCGAGAAGCTTAGGTCACTCGACCGAGCCGAGGTTTTCTTCGATAATCAAGGCGTCGGAATCGGCCTGCATCTGCCAGAAACGACAGTTCCGAGAAATCTCACGCTGCGGATCTTATGCAGTCCGTCAGATTGGCAGCTCTCGTCTCTGGCACAGGTGTGCCACCAGTCTTTGTCTCTCCTCTCCCGCGTGGAACGGCTAGACATCCGTGAATGTCCTTCGAGGACCCGGGAACCCAAATGGCAAGACAAGACACAATGGGTGGACCTTTTCCATCCGTTCGCGGCGATGAAGGCGTTGCACATACCTAGGGAGCTGGGTCCACGCATCGCACCTGTGCTCCAAGAACTGGCCCTGCCGAGGGCTGCGGATGTGTTACCCGAGCTGAAATGGCTCATCTTCGAGGATCTCAAGGCACTCGAGCCATCGGGGCCCCTGCATGGTGCCATACAGGAGTTCACCACTGCACGCGCATCCACCGGTCATCGAGTAGGTGTTCGCCAATGGGAAGTCAAGTGGGAACGCGATTTACAGTGGGAATGGAATTTGGCCCGGGAATGGGCACGAGATTTAGAGGTCGGTATTTGATAATATAGTATGTCGTCTTTGCCTTTGACGCCGTTTCCTTGGTTGCTCTCTACAACACATGTTTTTGCACTTCTTTTTATGCATTCCATTATTATCGTCCATCTTGGGCTGATTTACGCTACTTACGTTCGCTCTCTGGTATACCCTTCTGCTCCCTCGGACTCTTCATCACCACTAGTACTGGTTGTCGTACTTTTACTGCTCTACAAAAATGATCCATCTTCCTGACAATGCGATAATTATTACCTCCGCGATTATTGGACTATTGCGTGAACATCCCAACTTCACTAGGTGCGGTCTGCAGTTTTGTACCAGGTGAAGGAAGGAAGGGTTACCGGAAACGTGGGATATCCTATATAGAACTAATATAGAGGTACTACTGTATAGTAGCCCAGTTGCCAGTAGGAACTAGCAGCGAGACAGCAAGACAGTGGTAGATGTTTTCGTCAAAACAGGTAAGAAACCCTTATCTGGCATAATATTAATTGTTGGGTACCTTCTAAGGCAAAACATAAGTGCCTTATCCGCATTTTTCTTTTGGTCGCAACCGAAAGTCTGAGATCTGAAAAACCGTGACTATTTACCACCTCAGATGGCCGATCGGCGTGGACGATGAGCAATGGCTGAAAGTCTTCTAGGCGTTTACTCTTGCTTTAATACTGTACGTACGCAGGAGGATGGAAGAGTGCGTCACGGCAACGCTTCGACTTCGATACCTTGCAGCCTTGGACGATGATACAGAACTGTTACCCGCGCTGCGCGCGGCTGTTCTAGCCTATTCACGCAGCAATAGAGCCATTCCTGGCGGCGCGCCAGCTTTCCGATCACCCTGTGAATATGCAGCACTGATAAAGATAACAGGAATGGACACCTGACCCCTTCTCGACCGTCAGCACTATTAGTGTTTGATGACTTATAACCTGGCCATTCCGGTCATTTGGTGGAAACACCGCACATCTAGTTGATCTAACGTTGTCTGGCGTCCCTGTATGACATCGCAGACATATTGGACGCCGTTGCCCTGGATGCGAAGAATATCTTTTTTTAAAATGCCGTACACCCACCTCTCATGTGCTAATCCAGATGGACCAGATCTGTTCTCAGTTAAATCACGAGGTAGCTGGACGCTCTCCAACTTCCCTGCAGCTCCCCAATCGGGAATCGAGGAGCGACTGTATTCATATACGGGTGATAAAAAAATATGCTAGTCCAATCGCGTCTCACCCAGAATGGACGTTATCTGGCTGATGCGATAGTATTTGCTTTTCGCCGTCAACAAGGCTCGTGTGGTCCAGCGGGTGGTATCCTTGAATTTGAACGATATCACTGTTTGCACAGCAAGGTTAGCCTACTCGATGTGCTGTGTTTTTGGACCTCATCTTCTTGCTTACAAAGCCAGTCCCCATTCTCCGAAGAGCTCTTCGTCAAGTGTCTCCGATATCCAGGAGGGCAGTGAGGCTGTCCGCGCGCAAGTTCAAAATCCTGAGTGACGCTAAGGTTCAGTGGCATGCGGCAAGTCCCCACACACTGCGTTTCATGTGCCTCGGGGACCCCGCCACAGTGTAATTGGCAACTGCTGGGGTAGCCTGCGCCAGAGTGCGATTCGCTCTGGCCGCAAACCAGGTTGACATTAACGCTCTCCTCTACGAACTGAACGTACGCCTGACATCATGATATACGTTGTATCCCCGACCTTTTGCGCCTAAATGCAGCGAAGTGCCCCGGGACATGGCTACCGCAGACTGTGCGCTTTATCAGGACCTTAGGCTTCCGTACACCCTCGCATCGTGACTCGTCGCGCGCTGCTTGCACGAACGTGTGGATCCCAATTGTCTTCGTCCCGGAAAAGGTACGTACCTGTGACGTTGTTCGTCATAACCTTGGTCAAAAGATGCACCTAGTGACACTCCGAGGTAGTTTTCTGGAGCTGCAGGTGTCAAGCACGCACGTTCGTGGGAGGACGTTGGACATCTGTTATTACCACTAGCTATTCCGTCATTCCTAATACATCACTCCACTAGGACCCCTGTCCTGGGGCAGAAAGCTAAAAGCGGCTGACTGCGCTTTAGCACACTGCACACACCCTACCCTTTCTCCCACAAATGAACTACCAGTGCGTTTTGCGGAATTAGTAGGCCGCTGGTTAGGGAGCTAACAAAGTCTGTGATAGGCACGCTCGAAGGCCTCCCCGCCGTCTGGCTACCGTACCGCTCGTTAGCATCGCGCATCCTCCGCCGGTAAACACAAGCGACTTCTTGTCATTAATCCTAATCGATGGCCCTGTGGGGGGACTAGAATCTTGCAGGCTTTGGCAGGGAGAGCTGAATATGCAACCGGGTGACGTATGGTCGCATGCACACTTCCGCTCTAACCGCTGACTAGCACCGTGACCGTACAGACCGCGTATCAATCGACATACTCCCCAACGAAGTCCTCCTACTCATGTTCCATCGGTATCGGGTGGATACCATGGACCATGTGAACGAGACATGGGGATGGCATTGGCTGGTGCACGTATGCCGACGATGGCGTGATGTGATTTTTGGGTCCAAACGCTCTCTGGATTTGCGACTGCTCTGCACGGAGAGAACACCTGTAAGGAGTACGCTGGACATCTGGCCGCCGTTCCCCGTTATCATAGAGTACCATAGCCGGCACGCCCCCATCGGAACGTCGCAATCCCAGATCCAAGGCTCCGAGGATTGCGGTGGCAGAGACCTCGCTGCTGCCCTCGAATGTGCTCCTCGCATACACCGGATCACAGTCTGTGGTCTGACGGATTCTCTATTGAGAACAGTGGGTTCAGCGATGCTGGAGCCATTCCCGGCGCTGACACATCTCTGCCTCGAATCTGGTGGTGACCCAGGCTCGGTTCCGGCTCTCCCCGACGGCTTCCTAGATGGGTTCGCCCCACGGCTGCAGAAGATCTGGTTGGAGGGGGTGAAATTTCCTGGGTTGCCAACTATTCTCTTATCTGCCGGAGACCTGGTCGACCTTCGACTTGACAAGATCCCAGATTCTTGGCACATTTCTCCCGAGATGTTGGCTACCGCGCTGTCCCCCTTGACCAGTCTCGTCTCGCTCTCTGTCGAGTTCCAATCCCCGCAATTCCGTCCCGATCAACAAAGCCGAGACCCCCCTCCACTGACACGAGTCGTTCTCCCCGCTCTCGCCGTGCTCTTCTTCAAAGGCGTGAGCGAATACTTTGAGGACTTTGTATCCCGCATAGACGCCCCTCGACTTACCTACGCCTTCGTCAAGTTCTTTAATCAACTTATTTTTGATATGACGCACCTCGCCACGTTCGTCGCCCGCACTGAAAAGCTCAGGTCACTCAACCGAGCTGAGGTGTTCTTCGATGGTCAAGGCGTCGGGATCGGGTTTTATCTGCCAGAGACAAGGGTCCCTTGAAACCTGACATTACGAATACTATGCAGTCAGTCAGATTGGCAGCTCTCGTCTCTGGCACAGGTGTGCAAACAGTCTTCATCTCTCTTTTCCCGCGTGGAACGGCTTGACATCCGCGAGTGTCCTTCGAGCCCCCGGGAACCTCAATGGCAGGACAAGGTGCAATGGGTAGACCTTTTCCATCCGTTCACAGCGGTGAAGGCCTTACACGTCCCCCGGGAGTTGGGTTCGCGCATTGCACCTGTACTGCAAGAGCTCACAGAGCCGAGGGCGGCAGAAGTGTTGCCCGCGCTGGACAGCCTCGTCTTTGAGGAGCCCAGGGAGCTCGAGTCATCGGAGTCCCTGCAGGGTGCTATACAGCAGTTCATCGCCGCCCGTGAAAGTGCCGGCCAGCCGGTGGAAGTTCGCAGATGGGAGAGCAAGTGGGAACGGGACTTGCAGTGGGAATGGGATTTAGCTCGGGAATGGGAGCGGGATTTGAAGGTCGGTGATTGACGATACCGTATGCATTCTCTATCTACCCTTGATGCGTGACGTCCGGTTTTCTCGGCTACTTTCTATCACACATAATTAGCCTTATAGTGCGTTAGATATGTTTTCCGACTCTCAGTCGTATGGCCTTTTACCTCCGACTCGAGTCCCTGACCCTGTTCACAATGCGATCAGTATTAGCCGGGCACATAATCCCAAAGTCGGTAGGCGGGATGGATGGATAGACTCATGATATAAGGCGGATAATGGGTGTCGCAGCTTCGGAGACTCGGATCATAGGGCGCTGAAGTGGAGGCCTAGTAGCTCTGCTCCGAGTCATGTATTACTCGTGTCTAGGACAACGGCGCCTCACAGAAACGTGGGTCTGCTCTTTCGAGACAGTACTAGTATGGGTACATTGAGGGTACGTACTATCATAGGAACTGGTTTGTCGTCATAATTAATATTGTTTGAGGGCTAAAGCGCTAATCGATAATCAACAATCATTTCTACACGCACGTGTCCAACATAAAAAAATATTTAACATGACTTATCGGCATATTTAACTTACTTAGTTGCCCAGTAGTCCGAGTAACGCTGCTCAACGACTGGGACCATGCCGTTAAGACTAAGACCAAAATACAGGCTTCTCACCCTTCGCTCTTCATGGATACTTTAACTCAAGAAGTTATCGCTCAGGCGGGTCCTTTCTCGAGTCACCTCCAGAATGCCGTAACCTCTGGAATTGGCAGTGCCACCTGTTATCTGAGTTGGTCTTGCAGACGCCCTTAACGAAATGACAGCCTGAGAGAATCTCGAGCGTTGGCCAGCCTCAAGCAATTGCCCCCACTATGTCTGAAAACGTGGTTTTGTTCTGTTGGCCGACTTGAAGTGTGCGATGGGCCTTCCCGTCCTGCCAGTGCCAGTGGGTTATCCTCGTCCGCAGACGAAACCGTGATGAAAAAGCTACGAAATGATACGCCTCGTTCCGTCAGCGTTCACTTGACGTCTGGCAGGCGCCCTCGGACTGCCAGTCTCGGAATGGCGTCCGTAATCACCTCTCCCCTGTGGCGGCGTTTGGTCCTCGTTCACGTTCACGGGGCCAACTGGAGGGTGTATGGCCATCTTGATCTTGTGTGTTTTGTATCCATGCGATCCGTTATCCTAGGATCCGCCATGCGTTCCGAAGTGACCTACCTCTTCTCAGCCTCTCCCTTCCTACCCCCTTTGATCTGATACCCCGATCCTCGTCGATGACTTCTAAACAGTACGTCCAGGAAATTCACCGACTCCGACCGCATTGCTACAATCGACTCTTTCTGATAAGCTTTACGCAGACTTGCTCGAAATCCCATCCTCCATGTGTCCTCAACACTGGTCGATAGAATCGCCAAACGTTTCTTTCCTAACGCATCTTCCCGGACTTTGATAGGTGGTCCGATACCGTCAGAGAGCTCAAAGACAAAGACGGGAAGAGCTTTCGTGCGTCGCTGGAATGGATTATTCAAGCGACGAAGTCGAGGTGTGTGCTGTCTTTTGGGATGTCCGGAGATTCTGCTGACCATTACTACGGGTGCAGGACGTGTGACATTCGACATGCTCCCCGACGACGTGCTCCTTGACATATTCGATTTCTACCGGATGGATTTCCGATATTATCCTTGGCGATGGCACACGCTGGCGCACGTTTGTCGGAGGTGGCGCTGTCTCGTCTTTGCGTCGCCGCGCAGTCTGGACCTGCAATTTCTCTGCACGCCCCGCACCCCCGTGAGGGAGCTGCTGGAGTTCCTGCCTCCCGCCATGCCCATCATGATAAGCAACTGGTCCGGCAGCCCGCCGCCGTACGACCCTCTCAGCCTCGAGGACGGCAGTCAAGTCCTCTCCGCGATCGAGCAGCGCGACCGCGTACGGTGGCTCCACCTCGACGGCGTAACGGGTTCTCTCTTGGAGACTCTGGCCACGAAGATGCAGGGGACGTTTCCGATCATGATGTTCGTTCGGCTCTGGTCGGACGAGTGTCAGTCGGATGACGACGAGATGGTGCCCGTCCTCCCTGAGGCGTTCTTGGGCGGATCCTGCCCACATCTCCAAACGTTCTGGCTGTACGGCGTCTCGTTTCCGCATTTACCCAAGCTCCTTTTGTCGGCCAACGATCTCATCGTTCTGCGTCTGGAGAACATACCGGATTCTGGTTACATCCCATGCGAAGACATGGTCGCCAGCCTGTCCACGTCGACGAAGCTCGAGACCCTCACCATCGAGTTCCAGTCCACGCATCTTCCTCACAGAGACGGAACAAGCCAACAACCCGCAACTTCGCCCCTACGTGTTGCCCTCCCCGCTCTCACCTTATTCAAGTTCAAGGGCAATGGCGGTTACTTCGACAACTTTGTTGTCCGATGTGAAAGTCATCTACTGGTACCCGACTTCGACCAAGGTTGGCATGAGCACAACGCAAATAGAAGGCTGTCCTACGAAGGGTCCTACTCTCCTGAATCAGGGCTTAGACTTCATTCGGAATCTTGGATTCCTCAGTGATCTCCTTTACTTTCGAGTTGTTGCTGATATCAAATCTCAGAATCGGAACCCATCTATCATTTCAGCTACCGATATATCAGCGTGTGTACGGAGGAGCTGGGGTGCAATCCGTGTCCCACGTTTCGTTGACTACTGTTCCGGTGTCACTTGTTGTTGTTAATCTCATTGCATATTCCTGAACCCCCGCCGGGGATCTAGACCCCCCTCACCCCTACCCTCTACCTTAGCATTCGACAATAGAGTCTATGGTGTTCAAATGGGTGACCTATCTCCTCCAGTTCGTGCGCGTGCTCGCAACCCAAGAAACTCGAGTCTTGGCCCTTTTCTCTTCTTTCGTTTATTTTCTTTGAACATGTTCGGTGCTTGCTTACGCGCAGTTTGATATGTATGCCCGCTCTATGTGAGAAAACGAATTGGATGGGGCAAGGAGGACTTCAAGTTTCGCGACGCACCTCGCGTACATTCAACTCTGTTATTCCCGGCTTTTTAACCAGGAACCTCCTGCGCAGTTCGGGTACCGAGGCTCGGCTAGGGGAACCTAGCAAGGGCTTACAGACGAATCGCGTGTTGCTGAACCTGCCCGAGTGTCCGACAGCAGGTGATCCTATGCTGCGTGACGGGTTCCCTGTCGCAGACGCTGTATCCTGCGATTCCGACATAGGTGTGATCCGGCCATGTGGTACTGCCGAGTGCGATGAGTAGAGCAAGTATTGCCAGTCTCAGCATCATAGGCGCGAGATCTGAATTGTGGTTGAGGTAGCCACTTCGTAGCACACAAGCTTATCTGTAATTCCATGGTGTTTTTAGCGACGGCTCCAGACGCAAAGGGCACCAGTTGATATCAGCCCACGAGCGGGCTTTCATCGTTCTGGCAGGAACAACAACTCGATCCAAGTCATCCAACTGACGAAAGGGTGGCAAGTATAACTTGAACTTAGTCTGCGAGTAAGTAAGGCTGGCCTGCCAGAACAATAAATGCCCTTTGGCAGTGCAACCAGCCAAACGTGGTGGAGTGCATTTGACGACTTCGGCTTCAGATGCTGACTGGACTTGCACAGGGTTGGGTGCTGTACTCGCCGAGTCGAGCTGACAAAAATAAACAAGTGATCACGCGATCACGTGACTTCTAGATAGGCGATAACATCGTCATGTAGATTTCTGAGAATAACGAACGCCGGCTACTTGGTGCCCAGTACGCGGCGACGGTGTCCCGAAGACCGATGCGCGATGCGCTAAGCAACCAGTGCATGGAGTGCAGCACAAGCGGAGCCGAATTTCAATCACGAGGCCGACTCCGACAGCTATCTGAACAGGGCTGATAAAGGACTAAGCCCGATAAAGCCCCCGGGTTCAACCATGTCCTTTGCAGTGGATTGCCTCGATCAGCGTTCTTACGGTCCTTACAGTTACAGTACACGGTGTAAGTACCCTCATTTTTGGAGCACTGTAGACCCTATGAGGAAATGAAGGGTGTGGGGGCAGTGCGCTTAATGTAGATCTGGGCGCAAACGCATAGCCGGGGAGACGTTCCAAAAGTAGAGCCGACTTCCGGCCGTGTCAGTGAGTGCGCGTTGTGTCCCTGGGCCCCAACCCTTTGCCACCTTTTCTCTCTCTCTTCACGTCGGTTCCAAACCATATCCTGTGTTCTAGATAACGGTACGGAAACACCACCCACGTAATCTGCTCCATCGTGACTCACCCGAATACAGAGCCCCAGCCCCAAGGATTCCATAATTGCCACCTTCTTTTCCCTCCCGCGAATGAACCCGTGCGCGAATAGCGCGAAGAGGCGATGTTCATAGCAATGCGGTGTCTCGGTATATGTGACGTGCACGCCCCTTATGCGCCTTCGATACCTAATATAAGTTCAATCGTTCTTCCCTCCTCGGTTTCGCCCTGCTCCCATCGATGACCTTTCACTTTCCTAGTAAGCCCGTATCCTTCGTCGTACGATCGGGCTGAACTGACGATGCGTCCTATGCAGATCTCTCCCCGAAATGATACCTCGCATATCCCCTCGGCGCGTCGTTATCCCTCGGCGTCTTGTTATCAAAATAGTCAAGACGATCACCCGCGTATTAACCAAACCTAAGCGGTCCGGACATGAGGGAGAGAAGAAGGAGAAGAAGGGCCGCACTGGTACTTTATCTGCTTTACGGGGGTCACGTAAGAAGAAAGGGGACACCAAAGGTGACGTCCTCCGTCGCCTTTGCGTAGACGACGGCTGACTTTGATTGTGCTTATCAGTCGCGGATGACCTGTCTTCCAAAATCGAGAAGCTCCCCGATGAGCTTCTCCTCGAGATATTTGATGCCCTTCGACTGGCCACTGTGGGCGATCCATCGTGCCACTGGAAATGGCACAGACTCGCGCATGTGTGCCAAAGGTGGCGACATCTCGTATTCGATTGCCCTCGTCGTCTGGATCTCCGACTCGTCTACACATACAAAAACCCGGCGAGGAAGACGCTAGATCTCTGGCCCCTCTTGCCCATCTCAATTTGGTATCCTAAATCCTCGCAATACCGGCGCTTAGCCTCCGAGGACGAGGACAACGTGCTCACGGCATTGAAACAACCCGATCGCATTTGCGAAATCAACCTTTCCATGACTCGACAGTTTGCATTGAAATCGGCCGGGTCGATAGGGGTGTCGTTTCAGGCGCTAGAGCGCCTTCACCTTCGATCGCAAGATACGATAAGGTCGCTGACCATTCCCATCGGTTTTCTCGGCGGATCCACCCCACGATTACGCGAAATCCACCTGATCGGAACCTCCTTCCCCACATTGCCGGTGCTCCTCTTGTCCGCTCGGGCGTTGGTCTCTCTTCAGCTCGACGAGATCCCGAACGCTGGATACTTCTCACCGGACCAGCTCGCCGCAAGCCTGTCCGGGATGAACCAGCTCAAGTCTCTCAAGATCCACTTTCTTCCCCCCAACTCGCACGAACGGAGCATAGACGTTGTGCTGCCCAGTCGTTCCGTCCTTCCCGCACTCACCGAATTCGGGTTCAAGGGCAACTGCGAGTATGTGGAAGACCTCGTCTCGAGGATCGAGGCTCCCGCTCTCGAGCAAATGGACATCACGTTCCTCGAACAACCCACTTTCGGCATCCCGCGGCTCTCCCGATTCATCGGTCGCACGAAAGAAGTCAAGTCGCCTCACCGGATGTCCATCCGCCTATCCGAGGACGACATCACCATCACCCAACACTTCCAACGACGACCATCCTCCCTATCCGGGACGTTCCAGCTGCAAATCCCGTGCGAAGAGTTGGATCGCCAGGTGCCTCTATTGATCCATGTCTGCAGACACCTCTCCGAGCTTCTTTCCGGCGTGGAACGCATCGACATCAGGGCCTTTCCGCGATTGTCGAGTTGGATGGAAGGAGAGGAAATGGATTCGACGGTCTGGCTGGAACTTTTACGTCCTTTCAGGGGCGTGAAGAAGCTCGAGGTCACCGGTGGGTTGGTTTCGAGCATCGCGTCTGCCCTAGAACGAGTCACAGGGGAAATGGCCCGAATCGTCTTGCCGGCTCTGCGCGACC
>Ga0137394_10000642_pt1 | contig 24294 bp, 14 predicted proteins | sample czobulk116metaG_FD_108278 | JGI IMG/M metagenome (GOLD analysis project Ga0137394, IMG submission 108278) | Vadose zone soil microbial communities from Angelo Coast Range Reserve, California, USA - czobulk1.16 metaG | ecosystem: Environmental > Terrestrial > Soil > Vadose zone | place: USA...
CGACATCGTCCGAATAGCGGACGTAAATATCAGTGTTATCGCTTTCGTTCTTCTGCTCCAGTGTGTACACCAGGTACACCCGGCCATTGTGCGGGCCGCCGGTACGGTCCCAAGCCAGACCCGGCTCGGCGTCCACTGAGCGATCCGGCTGCGCGGGTATGAAGTCGAAACCTCCTACGTGAGTATCAACGACGAAGATGCTGTGATCGCCGAATCCAGTTGGACCCAGACCATCGGGATCAACATTCACTTGGATCTTGCCGCCCCCCTGGCCGCTTTCTGTCAGCGAGCAGACCTGCATTACCTGGCCCTTGGGGCCGATGGCGAGGTCGCCGTAGGTGCAATTGTTGGTGCCGCCGACGACTTCCGCCGCAATGAAGCTGCCCACCTCGCCCAACCCGGTCACTGGCGCACCAGTGGCTACGATGGGACCGCCTCCATTGAACACGACCCAAACCTCACCCTTTCCTGCCGCGATCGTGGGCTGATCTACGAAGCGGAACAAACCGCGGCGCTCGTCGCTGGTTTGCGTCTTTGAACTCGCAGGTTTTGCGATATTGGCAATGAGGTTGAAACTCAACCCGCCATCGGTGCTGAGCGCGACCGGCACAGTATTGCCAACGTTGAATAGATACGTGAGGAAAAGGTTGCCGAATTCGTCAAAGGACAAGCTCGGATCGCAACATGCGGCCCCCAGGTTATCGTTGTTCGCGATGATTCTCGTGGCCCAGGTGGCGCCGCCGTCGAGGCTCACGGCCGCAAACATACCCGCCGCCGGAACGACGACATTGGTAACGATCACGATATTGTTCGGGTTGGTTGGATTGACGGCAATCGTCTCCTCGGACTCGTTGTTGGAGAGTTGGCTGACGTCGATGTTTGTCGGGGTTGCCGGCGGCGCAGCGTGTAGCGGAAAGGCCACGAGACTCACGGCAAACCCAAGTAGAACCAAAGAATAAAAGGCCGGATTTCTCGATTTCATTGAAATCTCCCGACTAATTCTTGGTGCGGCAAAAAAGATGCTATGACCGAGGCGCTGTGGGTGTCAAGTCAGGACGCCTGCAGTGGTTGCCTTTGGTCGCCACCACCCCTGACATCGACAACATTTCAAGTTGGCCAACTTCGAGATTCGCCGAACGGGTAGTTTATTAAAAACGAATCGTTGGGATTTACTCCAATCTCCTGGTTCGCAGCCAGCCGCACAGGCGAAATTTGTGCGCCCGGACGGATTCGAACCGCCGACCACCTGGTTCGAAGCGCTCCGCTCGAATGAAGTGACGCCTCGCGATGCGGCCGGCTGGGGGACCTATTCCTCCTTGATCGCGTGCCCACCGAATTGGTTGCGCATGGCCGACAACAGCTTGTCGGTGAACGAATCGGCGTCGCGGGAACGCAGGCGTTCGAGCAATGACAGGGTAATGACCGATGCCGGCACGCCCAATTCGATGGCTTCGGCCACCGTCCAGCGGCCCTCGCCTGAATCAGCCACGTAGGGGGCGATCCCGTGCAAGGTCGGATTTTTTTCCAGCGCATCGGAGGTCAGATCCAGCAGCCACGAACGCACCACGCTGCCGTAGCGCCAGATCTCGGCGATCTGGTGCAAGTCGAGCTTGAACTCGCTCTTGTGCTGCAGAATGGAAAAGCCTTCGGCGTAGGCCTGCATCAGGCCGTACTCGATGCCGTTGTGGATCATCTTGGTGTAGTGGCCCGAGCCGACGGCCCCGACTCGACCCCAGCCGCGGTCCGGCGCCGGCGCGAGGGTCTCGAAAATCGGCCGCAAACGCTCGACCACGGCCTCGTCGCCGCCGATCATCAGGCTATAACCCTCGGCGAGCCCCCACACGCCGCCGCTGGTACCGGAATCGACATAGTGAATCTGGCGCTGCGCCACCGCGGCCGCGCGGCGCTGAGTATCGCGGTAGTTCGAATTGCCGCCGTCGATGATGGTGTCGCCCGCCGCCAGCAGAGGGGTGAGGCTCGTGATCGTGGAGTCGGTGATCGCTCCGGCCGGCACCATCAGCCAAATGACGCGGGGAGCCTGGAGTTTCCCGACCAGCTGTTGCAGCGAGGCCGCGGATTCCGCGCCCTTCTGCTCGAGCGCCGCACGTGCCGCATCGGCGGGATCGTAACCAACCACCTTGTGACCGCCGCGGAGCAGTCGCTGCGCCATGTTGGCGCCCATACGGCCCAAGCCGATCATTGCGATTTGCATAAATTTCAACCCGTCCGTGCGAATGCACCAGCACTGAGTATAGATCTCGGCGGGAGGCGAGGTACAGCGGGATCTTGGAGCCTGTCTGACTAATGGGCGCCGTCACGAGGGCGACCCACGTCGAGCAGATTTCTGCGATCGTTTCGCGAGCATAGTGGGTACTATGTGAGGGAAACGATCGCAGAAATATGCCGACGTGGGGCGGCCGCAGTAGGCGCACATTAGTCAGACAGGCTCCAAGGTGCGGCGGTGCCGTCAGGAACGTTTCAGCATGATCATGACGGCCGGGCTCCCCACCGGTTCGAAGCGGCCCGTGAATTGCAGGCCGCCGGTTGCCGAGCTGATGCGAAACGAGGTGATCGAATCGCCCCTCTGGTTGCACGAATACAGGAACTCGCCGCCGGGATCGATGGTCAGGCAGCGCGGATAATCCGCGTGCACCCAGCTTTCCGAAATCATCCGCAGCTGACCGTCATTCGCCACCGCAAAAATCGCGACGGTATTGTGCAGGCGATTCGACACATAGACGAAGCGGCCGTCGGCGCTGACGAGAATTTCCGCCGACAGATTGCTGCCGCTGAATTTCGGCGGCAATGCCGACACGAGTTGCTTGGGTTTGAGCCCGCCTTTCGCGGCGTCGTAGTCGTAGACCGCAATCTTTGCATCGTGCTCATAGAGGTTGTAAAAAATTCGACCGTTCGGATGAAACGCGAAGTGGCGCGGCGCCGAACCGGACGGTGCGGCCACGACGGGCACGTCGGCGGGCAGCAGCCGTCCGGCTTGCGAATCGAAGCGCCAGACCAATGTCAGATCGAGTCCCGCATCGTTCGCGATGACGAATTGCCCGCTCGGATCCGCCGCGACCATGTGCACATGCGGACTGTCGTGGTCGCTGACCGCGAATTGCCCCGGAGGATCGTCCACCGCGCGTGCACGGTGGCGTGGGCCAACGCTCGGCCTCACGTCCGAAGCCTCGCCGAGCGCGCCGTCGGGACCCACGGGGAAAACCGCGACGTTGCCGCCGCCGTAGTTGGCGACGAACACGAACCGGTCGGACGGATGAACGCTGACGTAGGCGGGGATGGTGCCGGCCGAGCTCACGGTGCCCAATCGCCTGATCTGCAGGCTCTCGCCGTCGATGGCGTACGAGACCACGGCGCCGCTGCGTGTCCCCTGGAAATTGTCGATCTCGCTGACCGCGTACAGGCGGGTCTGCGCCGGGTTGAAGGCAAGCCAGGATGGATTGCGAATGTCGTCGAACACGTGCAGCTGCGTCAGCGCGCCCGAGGCCTTGTCCATCCGAAACAGGTAAATGCCGCCGCCATTCGGCGTGTAGGTGCCGACGTAAGCGTAAGCATAAGCCTGCGGCGCCGCACCGACCGCCGGGGCATTCGCCGCGTAGGGGTAAGCCGCCGGCGCGGCGAGCAGCGAAGCTGCTTTTAGAAAATCGCGGCGAGTGATTCTTGGGTCTAGCAACGCTTGCCTATAGCATACCGGCGAGAGGGACGGCTACAGCGCCCGGGAGATCGATTCCTTCATGATTTCGTTGGTGCCGCCGTCATCCATCCAAGGCGATACGTAATTGTTCATGTCACCGGACGGATTTGGCGGGCGCCGGTTCCACGGGCAGGTCGGCGGCGTCGGCTGCCGGAACGTCGGCTGCCCCCGGCACATGCGACCGCCGCTGTTGCTTTGCGTCCTGGCGCGCCTTCCTGGCGGCCTCCTTTTGCTTCTTCGCGTGACGATAATTCGGCTTGGCCAAGGGAATTCTCCAAATATGTTTCTAAATTTTGTGATTTCGATCTTACTCTGCCTGCACCGAAACGCGAACCGATAAACGATGCCGCCCCCCGCCGACGATGACGCCGCGCAGCGGCGAGACATCGCCGAAGTCTCGGCCCCAGGCGATGACGATGTGGTCGGTGCCCACACGCACGTCGTTGGTCGGATCGAAGTCGACCCACCCATAGGGCGGACAAAACACCGAAACCCAGGCGTGCGATGCATCCGCGCCCAGCAAGGCAGCATCGGAAGCCGGCTGCGGCGTGGTCCGCAGATAGCCGCTGACGTAGCGGGCCGCCAGATCCAAAGAGCGCAGGCAGGCCAGCATGATGTGGGCGAAATCCTGGCAGACACCGCGGCGCGCCGTGAACGCCTCCGACACCTTGGTGCTGATGCTCGTGGCGCCCGGCGCGTAGCTGAAATCGCGATGAATCTTGTGCATCAAGTCTTCGGCGGCGAGCAGCAGCGGGCGGCCCTGCGCGAAGCAATCAGCGGCGTAGTCGCTGAATGTTTGCTTGATCCTGACATAACTGGACTCCATCCGGAATCGACAGGCATCGAGATGGACGGCGCTCATTGGGCGACCCGAATAGTTCAACGCGCCGCGAACCTCCTCCCAGGCAGCCGATTCCGCGTCCGTCGCGCCGCGGGCCTTCCTCACCTCGACGCCCACTTCGGCCAGCACCTCGAGGCGATCGTGCGGCAGATCGAATTCGAGACGGGTGACGACATTGCCGAACGCATCGATGTCTTCGCGGCGCGTGCTCGGTTCCGGATCAAGCGCAATCGATCGCGAATGACAGAATTGATTGGCCAAGTCGCGGGGGGTCAAATGCAATAGCTGATGCGAATGCGCGACGTCGCCGCCGTAATGATAGACCGTTTGGTGGCGCACCCGGTAGCGCACGGCAGCGTTCACGCGGCCACCGTGCGAATCTCGGTCTCGATGAGCGAGAAGTACTTCAGAGACAAGCGGTCGGACAGTCTCCCGGCGGCGAGTCCAAGGCCGCTCAGCTGCTCCGCGAGGGCCTGCCGCGCCCGCACGGCGCGAGGGCTGTCGCCCTCGATGGCGCTCAACTGCATTTCCTCGACGAGTCCCACGGCCTCGTCGAGCGTGTCGTCCGGAGCGCCGCCGAGCGAAGCGGCCACCCGCACCAAGGAATACTCGAGCGCATGCCATTGAAACGCGAGCGCCCGGGGGTTGGTCTGATCGAACACCAGCAAGTCGATGACCGGCGCCAACCGCGGCGCTGCCAGATAACGCGTGCGGTAGGTGATGGTGCTGTCGCCGATGTCGAGCAGCCACTCCAATTCACTCTGTACGGGTGTTTCCCCCGACAGGAGCCGTTGCGCCAGCAATTCGGCCAGGAACTGCAGACGCTCCAGGCGGCGGCCGATCATCATCAGGCGCCAACCGTCATCCTGGGTCATGTCGTCCAATGCAAAGCCCGCGAGGCCCGCCAAGGACAAGAGCAGCGCGTTCAAAGTTCCCCGAGGATCGCGCTTGGCGAGGGCGGCGTCTTGAAAATCGCGCTGCAGGACGCCGATGGCGCGCCAGTTTTCCGCCGACAAGCGGCTGCGTGCCTGTGCGGCGCACCACCCCAGGCGCTGCAGATCGGCGGGCAGACCCAGCGGATTCACGTCATCGAACAATGCGGGTGCGACGAAATGCCCGCACGTCTCGAGGACCTGCGACCACAGCAGTGCGTTGGGACGCACCCGCAAGGTTGCGCGCAGCAGCCGTGCCTTGTCCTCGCATCGCTCACTGTAGCGGCCAAGCCAGAACAGATTCTCCGCCAGGCGCGACGGCAAATCGTCGTGGCGTGCCGCGGCGCGTGGAGCCGCGCTCGCGGCCATGCTCTCGTCGATCGATCGCCGATCCGGCGCAAGCACCCAGACGTCTTTGCTGCCGCCGCCTCGCTGCATGGACACGATATCCGCGCCGTCCGATGCAATGCGCGCCAGCCCTCCCGGCATCACACGATAGCCCGACGGGGTCGCAATGGCGTAGACGCGAATGCCGAGCGCACGTGCCGAAAATCCCGAGTCGCCGCCGCCGCCGCTGTGCCACACCGGTGCCTGAGAGAACGCCAGGCGCTCCTGTGCGACGTAGGCGTGGGGCCGGGCGATCAGACGTTTGGTCAGATTCTCGCGCGCTGCGAGTCCCAAGTCGCGGCCGAACACCGTGCGGAAATTCTGATTGGGATATGCCGGCTTGATGACCAGGCGTTCGATGTTTTGCAGCACATAGTCGAGGGCGAGCCGCTCGCCGCACCACCAGGTTGCGACCGACGGCAACCGCAACTTCTCCCCCAACAGGCGCTCCGCGGCAGCCGGCATGAACCCCATCCACGCGGCCGACTCGAGCACGCCGCTGCCGAGGCTATTGGCGAGCACCACCCTGCCCGCGCGCACCACACCGATGAGACCGGGCACGCCGAGCGCCGAGTCGGCGCGCAGCTCCACCGGATCGCAGAAATCATCGTCCAGCCGGCGCAGGATGGCGTGCACCCGGCGCAGGCCGCCGAGCGTTTTCAAATAGACCGTGTCGCCGCGCACGGTAAGATCGTGGCCCTCCACCAGAGGCAGACCCAACTGACGGGCAAGGTAGGCGTGTTCGAAATAAGTCTCGTTGAACGAGCCCGGGGTGAGCACCACCGCCAAGGGCACCTCTTCCTCGGGCGCATGCCGCAACAAATTTTCGCGCAAGGCCATGAAAAAGCCGCCGAGCGAACTCACCCCGAGGTCGCCCAGCAAGTCCGGGAATACCCGCGAGACGATTTGTCGATTCTCCAACGCGTAGCCGAGCCCGGAAGGAGTCTGGGTTCTATCATCGAGCGCCCACCAGCGGCCGTCCGCGGAGCGGGAAATGTCGACGGCATGCACATGCAGCCAATTGCCGCCCGCCGGCGTAATGCCATGGCACGGCCAGAGAAAATTAGGATGACCGAACGGCAGTTCCGCCGGAACCGTGCCGTCCGCCAGCAATTGCTGCGGTCCATAAATATCCGCGAGCAGAGAGTCGAAGAGCCGTGCTCTCTGCGCGACGCCCAGTTCGATTTCACGCCACTCTGCGGCAGTCAGTAAAATCGGCAGGGGGTCGAGCACCCAGGGGCGGTCGCGGCCTTGGCTGTCGGCATAGACGTTGTAGGTCACGCCGTTTTCAAGGATCAACCGGCGCGCCAATTCGACGCCGCGCCGCACGGCGTCGGCGCCGTCTCTCGCCAGCGCGTCGATCACCGGGCGCCAATGCGTACGCACGTCCCCTGCACTATCGAGCAGCTCATCGTAGCGGCGCGAATCGCTCAGATAGGATTCAAGGCGCGCGTCGATCATCGCTCGAGCGCAAATCGAGGGTGAATGGAAATTCCGCGTCCGTCCGGGGCGGCGGTGCCGCCATCGCTCCGGGGGTATGTCCCATCCGGAAAAAGCGCGCCAAACGGCGGCTCTCCGCCTCGAACGAATTGACCGGAAATCGTTCGTGACTCAAACCGCCCGGGTGAGTGACGTGATATTGACAGCCGCCCTGGGAGCGATTCATCCACGAGTCGAAAAGATCGAAGGTCAGCGGCGAATGCACACCGATGCCCGGGTGCAATGCGGACGCAGGCTGCCATGCCCGGTAGCGCACCGCACCGACGAACTCGCCCACCTGCCCGGTGGGCTGAAGCGGCACCGCACGGCCGTTGCAGGTCACCAGATACCGGTTCGGCGCGAGGCCCGACACTTTGACTTGCAGCCGCTCTACCGAGGAATCCACATAGCGCACTGCGCCGCCCGCCGCACCCTCCTCGCCCATGACGTGCCATGGCTCGAGAGCCTGCCGCAGTTCGAGCTGCATGCCGCGCGCGGCGAAATCGCCGTACTTGGGAAAACGGAATTCGAAGTGCGGCGCGAACCATCCGGGCTCGAGGCCGAACCCCTCCTGCCGCATTTCCGCGATCACATCGGCAAAGTCCTGTTCCACGAAATACGGCATCAAAAACCGGTCGTGGAGTTCGGTGCCCCAGCGCACCAGCTTCGCGAACCTATACGGTTTGCGCCAGAACCGCGCCACCATGGCCCGCAGCAGCAACTGCTGCGTGAGGCTCATGCGCGAATGGGGCGGCATTTCGAACGCGCGCATCTCGAGCAATCCCAGCCGCCCCGTCGGCCCGTCCGGCGAATACAGCTTGTCGATGCAGAACTCGGTCCGGTGCGTGTTGCCAGTGACATCGATCAGAAGATTGCGCAGCAGGCGGTCCACCAGCCACGGCGGCGCTCTCTCGCCGGGATTCGGGAATTGGCGGAAGGCGATTTCCAGCTCATACAGTGAATCGTTGCGCGCTTCGTCCACGCGCGGCGCCTGCGAGGTGGGACCGACGAACAACCCTGAAAAGAGATAGGACAGCGAGGGATGATTGTGCCAGTAGCTGAGCAGACTGCGCAGCAAATCGGGGCGGCGCAGGAACGGCGAGTCCGGTGTGCTCGCACCGCCGAGCACGAAGTGATTTCCGCCGCCGGTGCCGGTATGCCGGCCGTCCAGCATGAATTTCTCGGCCGACAAGCGCGACTCCCGCGCAGCCTCGTACAGAAACGAGGTGCGCTCGGACAGTTGATCCCAATCGGCCGAGGGCTGAACATTGACTTCGATGACTCCGGGATCCGGCGTCACGCGAAAATTGGTGATGCGCGGATCGTTCGGCGGCTCATAGCCTTCGAGAATGATGGGCTGCGCCAGCGCTTCGGCCGCGGCCTCCACGGCCGCCACCAGTTCCAGGTAGTGCTCGAGCTCGCTTGCCGGCGGCATGAAGATGTACAGCACGCCGTCGCGCGTTTCTGCGCACAGGGACGTGCGCGCGATGCCTGCGGCGGATTCCTTCGGCAGCGGCGCTCGTTCGACCAAGGACGCGGGCGGCAGTTCGCCTGCGGACGCAGGCAGTTCGTCCGCGGTCGCCGGCGGCTCGACCGCCGCTTGCACGCGTGCAGCGTCGTGTTCGCGGAACTGCCGGCGGATGTCGGCATGCCGCGGCAGAGCGGGGAAGCTCCGCGACGGATCCGGCGCATGCATGAAGGGATAGTCGTCGGCGGCGACCCATGGCTGCGAATCGAGCGGCAATCGATACCCGATGGGCGAATCGCCGGGAATCAAGTAGCAGCGTTCGCTGCGCAGAAACCACGATCCCGTCTGCCATCGATCGCCGGCCGCAGTGCGCGCAATGGGCAGCACGTGGCCTATGATCTCGCCCAAGCCTTGTTCGAAGATCTTCGCCAGACGCGCACGCTCCATCGGATCTTCGAGCCGCGAATCGAGCGGATCGACATTCACCGGCAAACGGCGCTCTCGCCATAGATAGTAGAAAGCGTCTTCGTAGGCCGGAAATACGAACTTCGGATCCAATCCCAATTCCTCCGCGACGCGCACGAGGAAGCGCCGCGCCGTATCCTCGGTCACCGGGTACGGAGTTCGCTCGTCGGCAATCAATTGGGGGTTCGCCCACAAAGGCTCCCCGTCCTTGCGCCAATAGCAGTTCAATGACCAGCGCGGCAGCTGCTCGCCCGGGTACCACTTGCCTTGGCCAAAATGCGCGAGGCCCGTCGGGGCGTATCTGGTCTTCAGGCGGTGATATAGATCCGCGGCCAGCCGGCGCTTATTGGGACCCAGCGCGGCGGTGTTCCATTCAGCGCCGTCCGGATCGTCGATCGACACGAACGTGGGCTCTCCGCCCATCGTGAGCCGCACATCCTGTGCCTCGAGGTCCGCGTCGACCGCGCGGCCCAACGTTTCGATGGCCGACCACTCTGCATCGCTGTAGGGCTTGGTGACGCGCGGCGCCTCCCAGACTCTTTGCACGCTCATGCGGTGTTCGAAGGACGTCTCGCACTCATCGACCGCTCCGCTGATGGGCGCGGCCGCGGACGGCTCCGGCGTGCAAGCCAGGGGAATATGACCTTCGCCCGCCAGCAATCCCGAGGTGGGATCGAGCCCGATCCAACCGGCGCCGGGCAGGTACACCTCGCACCAGGCATGCAGGTCGGTAAAGTCCTCCTTGGCTCCGACGGGTCCGTCGAGCGCCTTCACGTCGGGCACCAGTTGGATGAGATAGCCGGAAACGAACCGGGCTGCGAGACCCATGTGGCGCATCAACTGCACCAGCAACGCGGCTGAATCCCGGCACGATCCCGAGCGGTTCGCCAGCGTTTCCTCGGGCAACTGCACACCGGGTTCGAGGCGAATCAGATAGCGAATGTCGTGGGCGAGACGCTGGTTGACACCCACGACGAAATCGATGGTGCGGCAGCGCTGACGGGAGATGCCGGCGAGGTAGCCCGCGACGAGCGGTGTCGGCGGCGCCTTGACCAGGTACGGCACCAATTCCCGGCGCTCATTCGAGTCGTATTTGAAGGGAAACTTTTCCGCGTACGGCGTGAGAAAGAAGTCGAACGGGTTGATGACCGACATCTCGGCGACCAAATCGACTTCGATTCGAAGCTCGCGGGTCTGGTCCGCGAATACCAGTCTCGCCAGGTAGTTTGCCTGAGGATCTTGCTGCCAATTGATGAAATGGTCTGTCGGCCGCACTTGGAGCGAATAGCTCAGAATCCGAGTGCGGCAGTGAGGGGCGGGGCGAAGGCGGATCACCTGCGGGCTCAAACCCACCAATCGGTCGTAGCGATAATGAGTGACGTGATTCAGGGCAATATGGATCGACATACTTCTCCGTTACGCACCATGGCAGTGCATAACAATCGCGGCAGGAGGCCGTGCCGTCGAATTGTATAACGCGCGCAACGTAAAACGCGTTGTTACTATATCGGGACGTGACGGATCAAACATCAAAGTCCTGGGTGCGCTCGGCGAGTTTCGGTCTCGCGATACTCTCGTTCATCAACCTGTTCAGCTATTTGGATCGCTACGTCGTTTCCGCCCTGATCGAAAGCCTGAAGCATTCGGATCTGGGTCTCTCGGATGCGAACTTGGGATCTCTCATGTCCGGCTTCCTGGTGGTGTACACGCTGACGGCGCCGGTATTCGGCGCCTTGGGCGATCGGCGTTCGCGGCCTCGATTGATCGCTCTCGGCGTAGCCTGCTGGAGCTTCGCCACCGCTCTCTCGGGGTTTGCGGGAAGCTATCTCGCCCTGCTCGCGGCGCGCGCCTCCGTGGGCGTGGGTGAAGCGGCCTATGTCACGATCGCACCGAGCCTGCTCTCGGATTATTTTCCGCTGCGTCAGCGCGGCCGCGTAATGGCCATTTTCTTCTGTGCAATACCGGTGGGTTCCGCACTGGGCTATGTGGTCGGGGGACTGGTCGACAAGCACTATGGCTGGCGCATGGCATTCTTCGTCGCCGGCGTTCCCGGCTTGCTGCTGGCGGCACTGTGCTTGCTGCTGAGGGATCCGCCCCGCGGGGTGCAGGACGCAGGCGCCCAGCACCCGGACGCTGCGGGCGCAGCGCCTGCCGCCACACCGGCGTCGAAATCCCTGTTTGCAAGCATGAGCAAGGACACGTGGGCGACTTATGGGCGGCTCGCGCAGAACAAGCCGTACGTGCTCACCGTTCTGGGATATGCCGCATATACATTTGCGGTGGGCGGACTTGCCGTGTGGATGCCGGCGTTTCTCGAGCGCGCCCGCGGCATCCCGCGCAGCGAGGCCACGGTGAGCTTCGGCGCCATCGTGGTGATCACCGGGTTTATCGGCACATTCGTGGGCGGTTGGCTGGGCGACTACTGCGCCAAGTACTCACGTCAGGCCCACCTTTGGTTATCCGCGATCTCCACCCTGGTTTCGGCTCCCTTCGTGTGGCTGGCTCTGACCGCGGATTCACACACGATGTACCTGGTGTGCATGGTGACCGCGCAATTGTGCCTGTTCCTGTCGACCGGTCCGATCAACGCGGCCATCGTCAATCTGGTCGCTGCCACCGAGCGGGCCACGGCGATCGCCCTGGCGGTCTTCGCCATTCATCTCTTCGGCGACGCACTCTCGCCCCCCCTCATCGGCGCATTGTCCGATCATTTCTCCCTGGCCCAGGCCGTCAAAATAGTACCCATTGCGGTCGTGATCGGCGGCTGCATTTGGATCTGGGCGGCGCGCGCGCAGGCACGCGCGGACGCGGTTGCCGGCATGGACACCGCCATACCCACTATCCCAGGCTAGATCCAGCGCAAGCGCTTCCGCCGGTCCGCACGCGCCAGCATGCGATCGACTTCTTGTCCGCCCTATGGTTCACGTCCCTCGCTCACATCCCCTGTATCGGAACTTCTGGTATTGACGAGTCTCTGATATATCACATATGTTCAGCAACTCGCGAAGCTGTCTGAATCCGGTGAACAACGGGGGGAGCCCAAATTGAAGCCGCAGTCTGATTCTATTCTCGGAAACCCCTGGATTCAGTTGGCGCTCGGGGTCGTCTGTATGGCCGCCGTCGCCAATATGCAATACGGCTGGACGCTGTTCGTCGCCCCCATCGACGCCAAGTACCACTGGGGCCGGTCCGCCATCCAGGTCGCATTCACGATCTTCGTCCTGATTGAGACCTGGCTGGTTCCAGTCGAAGGATATCTGGTCGACCGATTCGGACCCCGTGTCGTGGTGCTGGGTGGCGCGATCCTGATTGCGCTCGCCTGGGTCTTGAACTCCGTTGCGAGCTCGCTCCCGATGCTGTACGTCGCCGCGGCCATCGGCGGCATGGGCACCGGCTCTGTCTATGGGACCTGCGTCGGCAACGCGCTGAAATGGTTCCCTGGGCGCCGCGGCCTGGCGGCGGGCGTGACCGCGGCGGGCTTCGGTGCCGGCGCCGCGCTCACCGTCCTGCCGATCTCCAAAATGATCCATTCATCGGGATATGAGCACGCCTTTTTCCACTTCGGGATCCTCCAGGGGCTGATCGTATTCGTCATGGCCTGCGGCCTGCGCGTCGCGCCATCCCGGCTCCTGGCGACGCCCCCGCGCGCCAATCAGTCGGCGCGCAGCTTCACGCCGCTGCAAGTCTTGCGCAAACCCGCGTTCTGGGTGTTGTACCTGATGTTCGTGCTGGTGGCGTCCGGCGGCCTGATGATGGCCGCCTCCATGGGTCCGATCGCCAAAGACCTCAAGGTCGACAGCCTCCCCGTCGACCTGTTGGGCCTGGTCATGCCGGCCGGTATTTTTGCGATCACCCTGGATCGTGTCTTCGACGGCGTCGGCCGTCCTTTCTTCGGCTGGGTGTCCGATCAGATCGGCCGTGAGAACACGATGGCCATCGCGTTTGCGATCGGCGCGGTCGCGCTCTTTACCCTCGGCCAGGCCGGCAGCGATCCGGTGGTATTCGTGCTCGGCAGCGCGCTCTACTTCGGAGTGTTCGGCGAGATCTACAGCCTGTTTCCGGCGACGCAAGGCGACACCTTTGGCGGCCAGTATGCCGCCGCGAACGCCGGCATGCTGTACACCGCCAAAGGCACGGCCGCTTTGCTGGTCCCGATTGCCGCGGCGACCGCAGCATCCATGGGCTGGCACGTGGTCTTCGTGATTGCGACGACTTTCAACGTCCTGGCGGCAGCGCTCGCATTATTCGTATTCAAGCCGCTGCGCGTCAGGCACTTCGCGGCCGTGCGCGCGGAGCTGGAAAGACAGTCCACCGGACACTCCGCTGCGGCCGGCCGGCTGGGGCGGCAGTCCCCGAGCAGCTCATTGGCGCGCAGGTCGACCACGTAGGCCGGCAGCGCCCCGCGAGTCGGGTGCATCATTTGCATGAGCGCAACGGGAATTCGAACTCCGTGAGCCTTCAGCCTCGCGCCAGACGAATTTCGTCGAACTGCGCCGCCAAATCCGCGCGCGCCGCCATGTCCTCGATATCCGCCGACACCTTGCGCTGCCAATTCGGATATTCCCGATCCGTTCCGGGCACGTTCACCGGGAGGGTCTCGCCCAATAGATCTTCGATTTGCAAGGCGGCCAACGCCGTCGCCGAGCGCGCGAGGTATAGATGCAGGGCGTGCGCGAGCTCGGCGGTGAATGCGTCGAACGGCGTCGCCGGCTGCGCAGGTTTGAGCCCTTGGGCTTGCAGGGCTCCCAGCAGTAATTCTCGGTCGTGCTCGCGCTCTCGAATCACGTCGCCTTCGATGTCAGCGCTGGGGTAGAGGCCCAGGCGGCGGCGCAACTCGATGTCGCGTCCCTCCCAGTAGCTCCGTAAGGTGGGCATGTCATGGGTGGTGACCGTGGCCAACGCGTCCCGCACGTACTCGTCGGGCTGCCGGAATCGGCCGGCCGCCTTTTCGAACAACAGCACCTTGTAGTGATAGAGGCCGCACTCGGGCATGGCCCGGCGCATTTCATCCGGTACCACGCCGAGATCTTCACCCACGACCAAGCAGGCGCCGCGCGCGCTTTCCAGCGACAATACCGTGAGCAGCTGCTGCAAGGGATAATGGACGTACGCACCCTCGGTGGGCGAGAACCCGGCCGCAACCCACCACAGGCGAAACAGCGACATCACATGATCGAGGCGCATGGCACCGTAGTAGCGCATGTTGTTGCGGATCAGCGCCACGAAGCCTTGCAGCCGTTGTGCCAGCATCTGCTGCGGGTCCTGCGGCGGTATACCCCAGCCCTGACCCTTGAGAGCCAGCGGATCCGGCGGCGCGCCGATCTCTGCCCCCAGTCGATAACTCAATTGATCAGCCCAGGTTTCGGACCCGGACGGGTTGGCGCCCACCGCATAGTCGCCGTACAGGCCAACGGGCATGCCGAGTTCGCGTGCCAGTTCCTGCGCGCCGCACAGCTGTTCATGCGCGAGCCATTGCAAGTACGCATAGAATTCGACTTCCCCGGGATGTGCGGCGGCGAATCGCGCCGCGGCGTTGCCGTTCGCATCCCGGAACTCCTCCGGCCAGCTTTGCCAGCCCGACGCTATACCTAAGGTTGCGCGGAAATACCGATCGAGCGCATCGAACCGGGCGTGCAGCTGCAGTAGATCGCCGCCGGCCGACGAGAAGGCGCGAAAATCCCGCGCGCGGTCCGTCCCGAGGGCCAGATGCCGATCGCAAAAGTCGCGATACAGCAGCGCGAGAATCTCAAACTTGAGGTCGGCCACGCCGCGGTAGTCCACCAATTCGCGGCCGCGGAGCTCTTGGAGACGCTCCGCGACCGCAGGATCGGCCATTCGCTCGCGCGCTGCCGCGCATTCTTGAAATTCCGGCACCAAGGGGACCGCGATATACAACACGTTGAGAAAGTGCCGGCTCGAGGCGCTGTACGGACTGGACCTCTCGGGATCCGCGGGCGCCAGCGCATGCAGGGGATTCAATCCGATGAATCCGGCCCCGTGCGAAGCGACCCAGCGAATCAACGCGCGAAGATCGTTGAAATCCCCGATGCCCCAATTCTCCCGTGACCGCAGCGTGTAGAGCTGTACGGCGATGCCCCACAGGCGCCGGCCCGCGATGATCGACGCGGGCTCATAGCAGCGCGGCGGCGAGATGATCAGCAGGCAGCGGTCGGCGGCGCCGCCGGCGACTTTCGCCTCCAATTCGTGATAGCCCGAGGGCAGATCGACCGGCAACTCGAAGCGCCTGCGCGTGACCCAGGATCCCTCGACTTCGCCTCTCCAGATCTCCGGGCAATCGGCCGTCGAGATCGCTCCGTCGCGCCGCGAGCCGTCCTCGAAGCGCACCGACCACACCAGCGTGGAGCCGAATTCGCGCGCTGTCACGTTGATATCGATCCCGATGCGCCCACCGCGCGCGGCTGCGACCGCCGGCAGGAATTTGCGCCAGCGAACCAGCTCGAGCTGGCTCAGCTCGAGCGCCAGGGCGGCGGGGTCGTCCACCTTGCACCCCATCGCCCGCAGCAGGCCTATCTTCGTCTCGAGGCTGAAGTGCCGCAACTCACCGCGATAGTCATGGTAGGCGTCGCCGATGCCGCGCAGCCGTGCCAACCTCTCGATCACTGTCGTGTGCATCATTTCAGCACTCCAATAGGGCGGCGCTGCTGGCGTCCAAGCGATAGTCGCGCGCGTGCCCAAGACTCGTCGCCTGGTAGGTATCGAGCGCCGTATCGAATTGCCGGATCCAAGGCTCGTCGGCCGGAGCAGCCGGCAGGGTGAACTTCCGCTCGGTATCGTCCGCATTCAGCAACAACAGCAGGCGACCTTGCAAATCGTTCCGCTTACCGAACCAGATCCCTAAGGTGCGCAGATTCCCATCCTGCCACTCACCCTGTTTCATCTCGGTGCCGCCCACATTTAACCACGTCACATCCTTGACGCTGGCGCGCGATGCCGCCCCCTTGAGGAAGGTCTCGCGGCGAAACTCGACATGCAGGCGGCGCAGCCGCGCGAGCAGCTGCACGAACCGCAGTAAATCCTGGTTGACCGCGCGAAGATGCCAATCGACCCAGGAAATCTCGTTGTCCTGGCAGTAGGCGTTGTTGTTGCCGCGCTGCGTGCGCCCGAATTCGTCGCCGGCCTGCAGCATGGGCACGCCCTGCGAAAGGAACAGCGTCGCCAATATGTTGCGCAATTGCCGCTTTCGCAGCTTGATGATGGCGGCATCGTCCGTAAGGCCCTCGACTCCGCAATTCCAGCTCAAATTGTCGTTGTGACCATCGGTGTTGGCATCGAGATTGGCTTCGTTATGTCTCTCACTGTAGGAAACCAGATCGCAGAGCGTGAAGCCGTCATGTGCCGTCGGAAAATTGATGCCGGCGGTGGGCTTGCGGCCGTTGTGTCTGAACACGTCGCTGGAACCGGCGAATCTCTCGGCGAACTCGCCGATTTTCCCGGCGTCGCGCCGCCAGAACGATCGAACCGCGTCCCGGTAGCGGTCGTTCCACTCCGCCCAGCCCGGGGGAAATCGACCGAGCTGATAGCCGCCCCAGCCCACGTCCCAGGGTTCGGCGATCAACTTGACGTAGGTGAGCGAGGGTTCGGCGCGCAACGCCTTGAAAAAGGCGCTGTGCTCGTTGAAGCCGTTGCCTTCGCGCGCCAGCACCGTCGCCAGATCGAATCGGAACCCGTCCACGTGCATCTCTTCGACCCAGTATTTGAGGCAGTCGATGATCAGCGCACGAACTTGCGGGTGCTCGCAGTTGACGGTGTTGCCGCAGCCGGTGACGTTCTCATAGAAGCGCTTGTCCTGCGGCATGAGGCGGTAGTAGACCGAATTGTCTATTCCCCGCCATGACAGGAGCGGGCCGGATTCATTGCCCTCGGCGGTGTGATTGAACACCACGTCCAGTATCACTTCGATTCCCGCGGCGTGCAGCGCCTTCACCATGGTCTTGAACTCGGCGACGGCATCTTGCACGGCGTATTCGTTCGCCGGCGAAAACCACGCAACCGAGTTGTAGCCCCAGTAATTGCGGAGTCCGCGGTCGACCAGAAACTGCTCGCTGACGAAGGACTGAACCGGCAACAGCTCGACCGCCGTCACGCCGACGGACTTCAAGTGTTCGATCACCGGAGCCACCGTCATCCCCAGATATTTACCGCGCCAGTCCGACGGCACCGCGGGGTGAAGGCGCGTGAATCCCTTCACGTGCAGCTCATAGATGAGCGTATCGCGCCAGGGAATGGCGGGCGGCCGATCGCCGCCCCAATCGAAGCCGCTGTCGATCACCCGCGAGCGCAGCGGCTGCTCGAGCGAGAGCGAGCGCGCATAGGGGTCGATCAAGGCCGCCGTGGCATCGAAGCGATGACCCTTCTCAGGCTCATTCGGTCCGTGAACGTAGAACGCATAGCAGGTTCCCGGGCCCGCGCGCCGCGGCGAGACGAGGCCATGCCAAACATCTCCGGTGCGTGCCGGTAAATCGCAGCGTGCGACCTCGGCGCCGCTGTCGGCATCGAACAGAGCAACCTCCACGCGGGTGGCATTGCTCGAGAACACGGCGAAGTTGACTCCGCGGCTCGTGCATGTGGCGCCCAAGGCACGCGGCATTCCCGGCTGAATGAGCTTCACTACGCCGGCCCGATGAGAAACATCGCCCCGAGCGGCGGCAGATTCAGCCGCAGCGAGTACGGATACCCTTGAGCGCCTTCAGGCGACGCGCTCAACTGCGATTGTTGGTTGTAACCGGACCCGCCGAATTTCACGTCGTCAGAATCGAAAATCTTTCGGTAAGTCCCTCGTTCGGCGACCCCGAGGCCGTAGCCGTCCCGCGGCACGGGCGTCGCATTGAACACGCAGGTGATGGGAGCGCCGGCATCCTCGCCGACGGCGCGCCGGGCGAACGCCCAGATGCTTTCATCGGCATTGTGCAGGTCCACCCAGCGGAAGCCATTGTGATCGCAGTCGCTGCCGTAGAGCTGCGGGGTCGCGCGGTACAGATGATTCAGATCACGCACGCAGTCGCGCAAGCGCTGGTGTTCCACGGCCGCCAGCTGCGACCACTCCAGTTGGCTCTCATCCCGCCATTCCTGCCATTGACCGAATTCCGAACCCATGAACAAGAGCTTCTTTCCGGGGTGGGCGCACATGTACGCGAGGAAGAGCCGGAAATTCGCGCGCCTCTGCCAATCGTCGCCGGGCATCTTGGCGAGCAGCGAGCGCTTGCCGTGCACCACTTCGTCGTGCGAAATCGGCAAGATGAAATTCTCCGACCAGGCATACACGAAGGAGAACGTGATCAACTGGTGGTTGTAACGCCGATAAACGGGATTGAGCGCCGCGTACCGCAAGGTGTCGTTCATCCAGCCCATATTCCATTTGAAATTGAATCCAAGTCCGCCGTGCTCGGGCGGCCGCGTCACCCCGGCGAACGAGGTGGATTCTTCGGCGATCGTCAACAAGCCGGGAAATGCCCGGTGCACTGCATCGTTCATCTGGCGCAGGAAGTCGATGGCTTCCAGATTCTCGCGTCCCCCGTCGCGGTTCGGCAGCCATTCCCCGGGTTTTCGGCTGTAATCCAGATATAGCATGGACGCCACGGCGTCGACGCGCAGCCCGTCCACGTGATAGCGATCCGGCCAGAAGAGTGCATTGGCGATGAGGAAATTACGCACTTCATGGCGTCCGTAATTGAAAATCTTGGTGCCCCATTCCATGTGCTCGCCGAGCCGGGAATCCTCGTGCTCGTACAGCGCGCTGCCGTCGAAGTGCGCCAATCCGTGATCGTCGCGCGGGAAGTGCGCGGGCACCCAGTCCAGAATCACGCCGATGCCGGCCTGGTGGCAACGGTCGACGAAGAACATGAAGTCATGAGGAGATCCGTAGCGCGCGGTCGCCGCATAGTAGCCGGCCACTTGGTAGCCCCAGGATGCGTCGAGCGGATGCTCCGCGACCCCCATCAATTCGAGGTGCGTATAACCCATCTCCACGACGTAGGGAATCAGCTGATCCACCGCCTCGACCCAGCTCATGAAGGGCGGTACCCGCCGATCCCACGGACGCCGCCATGAGCCCAAGTGCACCTCGTAGGCATTGAAGGGACGGCGCAATGGATCGCTGCGTTCGCGCATAGCCTGCCATTGCGAGTCCTCCCAGGCATAGCCGTCGAGAGACGCCACCACGGAACAGTTCTCCGGCCGCAGCTGCATCGCGAAGCCGTAGGGGTCGGCCTTGGTGTGGAGGTGCCCCGCACGGTCGCGGATTTCGTACTTATAGGCGGTGCCGGCGCCGAGGGTGGGAATCACCAATTCCCAAATGCCGCTCGTCGCGCGGGGGTGCATCACATGGACGTCCCCATGCCACTGGTTGAACGGGCCCACCACGCTGACCCGCTCGGCGTTGGGCGCCCATACCGCGAAGCGGGTGCCCGCCGCCGCACCGTGGCCGTGCGCGTGGGCGCCGAGCTTGTCGTAAATGCGTTCGTGCTTGCCCTCGCCGAACAAATAGAGATCGAAGTCGGTAAGTCCTGAGTCGGTCAAATGCTCGCACCTTCACATGACGGGCTTCACTGCCCATATGCGGTCCGCGTACTCGCGAATACTGCGGTCGCTCGAAAAGTAGCCCATGTTCAGACAATTGACGATCGCCTTGTGGCTCCATTCGTCTTCCGAGGCGTACAAGGCATCCACCTGGTCCTGTGCCAGGGCGTACGCCGCAAAGTCCGCGAGCACCAGGAAGGGCTCACCGTCGCTCAGCAAGCGGTTGACCACCGCTTTGGCGTCGTCCGGACGCCCCGGCGAGAAGAATCCCGATTCGATGAGATCCAAAGTCCTCTTGAGTTCCGGACTGGCTTCGAGCTCGCGCTGCGGCCGGTAGCCCGGGCGCCGTGCCGCAACCTCTTCCGCGGTGAGACCGAATATGAACACGTTTTCCGCTCCCACGTGGTCGCGAATCTCGATATTGGCCCCGTCCAGCGTGCCGATGGTCAGCGCTCCGTTCAGGGCCAGTTTCATATTGCCGGTTCCCGACGCCTCCATGCCGGCCGTGGAAATCTGCTGGGACAGATCCGCCGCCGGCATGATTCTTTGCGCAAGAGAGACATCGTAATCCGGCAGGAACACGACACGCAGCTTGTCATGCATGGCGGGGTCCGCATCGATGGTGCGCGCCACGTTGTTGATGAGTTTGATGATGGCCTTGGCCATGGCATAACCCGGAGCCGCCTTGCCGGCAAAGATCACGGTGCGCGGCACGAAGTCGGCGTTCGGATTCTCGCGAATGCGCTGGTAGCGGGTCACGACGTAGAGCAAGTTCAAGAGCTGGCGCTTGTACTCGTGGATTCTCTTCACCTGGACGTCGAACAGAGAGTTGACGCTGATCTCGACGCCGGTGCGCCGCATGATCTCGTCGGCAAGCCGCTGCTTGTTGGTGCGCTTGATGCCGCGAAACTGACGGCGAAATTCCGGGTCATCGGCGGCGCCGGTCAACCGCCCGAGCTCCTCGAGATCGTTCTCCCAGCATGACCCCAAATGCTCGGTCAGTAGTGCCGACAGGCCGGGATTCGATTGTTTCAGCCAGCGGCGCACGGCGATTCCGTTGGTCACATTGATGAATCGATCGGGATACATGTCGGCAAAACCGGAGAACACATGCATGCGCATGAGATCGGAGTGCAGCTGAGCGACCCCGTTGACCCGATGACTGCCGATGACCGCCAGATGCGCCATGCGCACCCGGCGATCGCCGCCATCGTCGATGATCGACAAACGCCGGAGGCGCTCATCATCCCCGGGGTACCGGGTCTCGACCGACTGCAGAAAATCGCGATTGATCAAATAGATGATCTGCAGATGCCGCGGCAGCAGGCGCTCGAACATCGCCACGGGCCAGGTCTCGAGCGACTCCGGCAACAGCGTATGGTTGGTGTACGAAAATACTGCGGTCGTGATTTGCCAGCTCTCGGCCCACGGCAAGCCGTGTTCATCGACCAGCAGGCGCATGAGCTCCGGGATCGCCACCGCCGGGTGCGTGTCGTTGAGCTGAATCGCGATCGAGTCGGGCATTGACGCGAGCGTGCGTCCCTCGCTCAAATGCGTCGCCAGGATGTCCTGCAGGCTGGCGCTGACGAAAAAATACTGCTGCTTGAGCCGCAGCTCCTTGCCCTGCGGCGTCGAATCGTCCGGGTACAGCACGCGCGACAGGTTCTTTGCTTCCACCTGCTCTTGCACGGCGGCGGCATAGTCGCCGGCGTTGAAAGCATCGATCTGAAACGGGGTAATGGCCCGGCCGGACCAGAGGCGCAGATGATTGACGGTGGGACCGCGATTGCCCGGAGTCAGCTGGTCGAATCCGATGGCGTAGATATCCGTCGTGTCGACCCAGCGGTGCAAATCGCCCGGACCCGCGTTCTCCGGGGCCTTGATTCGGCCGCCGAATCGCACGATGAAGCGTGCGCTGCCGCTGGGCATTTCCCAGACATTGCGCAGGCGCAGCCAGCTGCTTGCGACCTCGCGCTGTCCGCCGTCCGTGCCGATGACCTGCGTGAAAATGCCGTAGTCATAGCGAATGCCGTAGCCGACGGCCGGGTAGTGCAGCGTGGCCAGGGAATCGAGGAAGCAAGCCGCCAGACGGCCCAAGCCGCCGTTGCCGAGGCCAGGATCGACCTCCTCCGCGGCGATGTCGTCCAAATCATGGCCCATATCGCGCAAAGCGACCCGTGCCTCCTGCAGCAGGCCGCCTTCCAGGCTGGACAGTGCGTTCAACAAGGATCGGCCCGGCAGATATTCAACCGAGAAATAGCACACACGCTTCACGTGGGCGTTCGCCACGCGGCGCTGCGTGGCCAGCCAGCGTAAAGTCAGCTCTTCGCGTACGGCGAGCGACAACGCATCGTAAATGTCCCGCGCCGTCGCCGAGTCCGGGTTCTTGCCGAGCGTTCGGGTGAGGCGGTCCAGCAAAGCGGCTTGTAAGGTGCCGGGCTGCAAAGCGACGTTCCGGCGGGTCGTAAAGTGGGTATCAATCGAGTTCATGTTACGGGTTATTATAGGGTCGTAATCTGCGGGACGGCGGGCGAAACTCACAATGCGTGACCTAAATTGACTACTTCCCCCTTGGCCATCGGCATCGATGTGGGCGGATCATCCATCAAGTGCGCACTGGTCGACCTCCGCACGGGTGCCTTCGCCGGCGAGCGCTTCAGCACGCCGACGCCGGCGCAGGATTCGATCGAGACCCTGCTGAACGCTCTTGAAACCGCGGTGTCGAATGTGCCCGGCGATCATCCCGTGGGTCTGGCATTTCCCAGCGTGATACGCGGCGGCACCGTGCGCACGGCGGCGAACCTCAACAAGGCATGGATCGGAAAATCCCTGGCGGCGCTGGCGAGCGAGCGTTTGGGACGGCCCGTGATCGCCATCAACGACGCCGACGCCGCGGGCCTCGCGGAATTGCGCTATGGCGCCGCGCGCGACGTAGCGGGCACCGTGCTCTTGCTGACTCTGGGCACGGGCATCGGCAGTGCATTGTTCATCGACGGCAAGCTGGTGCCGAATACCGAGTTCGGCCATCTTCAGGTCGCAGGGCGCGAAGCGGAACTGCGGGCGTCGGGCCGCGCCAAGGTGGATCAGCACTTGAGCTGGGACGCGTGGGCGGAGCAATTGAATCAGGTATTGCACGAACTGCATGCATTGTTGTGGCCGGATCTCATCGTGCTCTGCGGCGGCATCACCGAGGAGCCGGAGAAATTCTTGGACAAACTGCGCTGCGAGGCGCGGTTGTGCGTGGGAACCTTGCGCTCGGAGGCCGGCATCGTCGGCGCCGCATGGGCAACTGCCGTGGTCTGATCCGAGCCGCACTCGCGGCCGCTCTCGCGACCGCGCTGGCGGCATGCGCGAGCACTTCGCTGAAACACGGCAATTCGCCGGGTGCGCCGACCGACTCTGGTGCGCAGTCCCCCGGCGTCACGCGCCCGCCCCCGGATCCTCGGGTAATCATGGTGGATCACGCCAAGGCCATGATCGGCCAACCGTATCGTTGGGGCGGCGCTGCGCCCGGTGGGTTCGACTGCAGCGGCCTGGTCGCGTATGCGGCGGAGCACGCGGGTGTTCCGATGCCGCGTACCGCGCACGAACAGCTGCACGCCGGTATGCCGATCGCGCGCGGCCAGGTGCATGAAGGCGATCTCGTCTTCATGCATCTCGCGCACAAGGAACTGCACGTCGGCATCGCCATCGACGACGAACGCTTCATTCATGCGCCGTCCACGGGCGGCCGCGTGCGCATCGATTCGCTCGCGGCACCGCCCTACTCGAGCGGCTTCATGAGTGCGCGGCGCATCGTCATCGCGCAGTGAGTCGGCTATGATTGGCTCGCGCCATTGCGTCCCTTTCGGCCAGTTCATCGAGGATATGACATGAAGCTCTACTACGCTACCGGTGCTTGTTCGCTTTCCCCTCATATTGTCCTGCTCGAAGCGGGATTGCCCTATACGCTCGAAAGAATCGACTTCGCAACCAAGAAAACCCCGGCGGGAATCGATTATTTCACCATCAATTCCAAGGGCACGGTGCCGGCGCTGCAGCTCGACGACGGCCGCCTGCTGACCGAAGGGCCGGCCATCGTTCAGTACCTTGCCGACCAGAAACCCGATTCCGGATTGGCGCCGCGTGCCGGAACTTTCGAACGCTATCAGCTGATGGAAATTCTGAATTACATCACCTCGGAAGTGCACAAGGGATTCAGCCCGCTGTTCAATCCGAAGATATCGGCCGACTGGAGGGCTTCCGCGCAGGCCAACCTCGAGAAGAAATTCGATTGGTTGTCCGGCTTTCTGAAAGACAAGACCTTCCTCATGGGGAACGCGTTTACGGTGGCCGATGCGTATTTGTTCACCGTCTTGAGCTGGACCCGGCCCTTGAAAATCGATCTTGGGCGATGGCCGGTGCTCAACGCCTATCAGCAGCGCATTGCGCCGCGCCCCACGGTTCAACGAGCACTGAAGGAATCGGGCTTGCTGAA
>Ga0137394_10000643_pt1 | contig 24289 bp, 19 predicted proteins | sample czobulk116metaG_FD_108278 | JGI IMG/M metagenome (GOLD analysis project Ga0137394, IMG submission 108278) | Vadose zone soil microbial communities from Angelo Coast Range Reserve, California, USA - czobulk1.16 metaG | ecosystem: Environmental > Terrestrial > Soil > Vadose zone | place: USA...
ACCGAGTCGTAGTTCTCGGCGATGATCCGGCTCGAGACCGCGCTCATCTGGCTGAGCGTGCGGGCGCTCCACGCGCCCAGCAGGCCGAGCGCCAGCACGAAGCCGGCGTACCCGAGCAGGAGCTTCGTCCGCAGCTTCATCGCGCGTCGGCTTCCGGTCCGTCGCCCCCGGCGCCTTCGCCGGTGCGAAGCGGAACGACTTGCACCGTGGCGTCCCGGACATCGCGCAGGAACCGATCGACAATCGAACCGTGCACGAGCAGGTCCCATCGCGACCGCGCCGACTGGCCGAAGATCACGTGGGTGATGCCCTCGTGTTTCGCGAAGTCCACGAGCAGATCCGCGACGCGCGAGCCTTTCAGCTTGACGACCCTGGCGCCGAGCTGCTGCGCGAACCGGATGTTGTCCTGCAGCGCGACGTGGTCCTCGGGTTTGATGCGGCCCGGTTCCTCTTTCGGCGTCTCCACGTACACAGCAAACCAGTCGGTTGCCAGCCGGCCGGCGATGCGTGAGCCAACGCGCAGGAGCGTCTTCGCGCTCCCCCGCGACGCCATCGCCACCATCACTTTTTCCGGAATGACGGGCCGGTCGAGCCCCTCGCGCTGGCGGTACTCGTTGGCCTTGCCCGCCTGATCGGAGGCCAGCTGGCGCAACGCCAGCTCGCGCAGCGCGGTCAGGTTCCCTTTGCGGAAGAAGTTCGTGAGCGCCTGCTCGACCTTCGCCGCATCGTAAATCCTTCCCTGCCGGAGCCGCGTCCGCAGCGTCTCGACCGACACGTCGACGTTCACGACTTCGTCGGCGCGTTTGAGCACCCAGTCGGGCACGGTTTCCCGCACGCGCACGCCGGTCGTCGACGCGATGACATCGTTCAGCGACTCGATGTGCTGGATGTTCACCGCGGTGATGACGTGAATGCCCGCGTCGAGCAGCGCGAGCACGTCCTCGTACCGCTTTTGATGCGTGGAGCCTGGCGCGTTGGTGTGAGCGAGCTCGTCGACCACGGCGATCTGGGGACGCCTGGCCAGCATCGCGTCCGCATCCATTTCGCGAAGCGTCACGCCGCGGTATTCCATGTGCCGGAGCGGCACCTGCTCCAGGTCCCGGATCATCGCCTGCGTCTCGGCCCGGCCGTGCGTCTCCACGAACCCGACCACGACGTCGAGGCCCTGTCGTTTCAGCTCGTGAGCGTCCTCGAGCATCTGGTAGGTCTTGCCGACCCCGGGCGCCGCGCCGATGTACACACGCAGCCTGGCGCGGCCTTCGGCCTTGACGCGTGCGAGGAGCGATTCCGCGTCTGCCCGCGGTGCTTCAGACATTCATGCGGTTTACTTCTTCACCGGCATCCGCGCGTCCAGCGCGAGATTCAGCTCGAGGACGTTGACGACCGGCTCGCCGAGGATTCCGAACTGCCGCCCGATAGTGTGCGCGTCGACGAGGCGCTGGAGATCGGTCTCGCTTGCACCGCGCTCACGAGCGACGCGCGGGACTTGAAACGCCGCCGCGGCAGGCGAGATGTGCGGATCGAGCCCCGATGCCGACGAGGTCACGAGATCGATCGGCACGTCGCACCCCGCGCCGCGCACCCCGCACCCGTTTGGGTTCTCCTTCCGCGCGGCCTCGACGCCCGCCTTCACGGCATCGACGAGCTTCCTGTTCGTCGGCCCGAGATTCGTACCGCCAGAATTGGCGGCGTCATAGCCGGTGCCTGCGGCTGATGGGCGGCCGCGAAAGTAGCCCGGCGACGAAAAGCTCTGCCCGATGATCCGTGACCCGATGAGTGTTCCGTCGCGCTGGATCAGTTGCCCGTTCGACCTGTCCGGAAACAGCACCTGCGCGAGTCCCGTGACGACGAGCGGATAGGCAACCCCCAGCAGCAGCGTCGTGACGACCGTCATCAGGATGGCAACGATGAGATTCTTTGTGATGTTCATGGTATTTGCTCGGCTGAACCCGTCGTGCCACATTCCTCGCAGCTGGCCTGAAGTCTTCGCACCGCGTTCGCACCGCGAAGGCCTTCGCCGAGCGATCTAAGCCAACCCGATCATCGTGATGACAACGTCGATGATCTTGATCCCGATGAACGGCGCGATGATGCCGCCCGCGCCGTAGATCCACAGGTTCCGGCGCAGCAGCGCCTCGGCGCTCATCGCCCGATACCTGATGCCGCGCAGCGCCAGCGGGACCAGCGCGACAATGATGACCGCGTTGAAGATGACCGCCGACAGGATCGCCGACTGCGGCGTCTTCAGGCCCATGACGTTCAGCGTCATCAGCACCGGGAACGCGCCCGCGAACATCGCCGGGATGATCGCGAAGTACTTCGCCACGTCGTTCGCGATCGAGAAGGTCGTCAGCGCCCCGCGCGTCATCAGCAGCTGCTTGCCGATCTCCACGATGTCCAGCAGCTTGGTCGGGCTCGAATCGAGATCGACCATGTTGCCCGCCTCCTTCGCCGCCTGCGTCCCGGTATTCATGGCGACACCGACGTCGGCCTGCGCCAGCGCCGGCGCGTCGTTGGTGCCGTCCCCGGTCATCGCGACGAGCTTCCCGTCCTTCTGCTCCCGCTTGATCAGCGCCATCTTGTCCTCGGGCGTCGCTTCGGCCAGGTAATCGTCGACGCCGGCTTCGTTGGCGATCGACGCGGCGGTCAGCGGGTTGTCGCCCGTGATCATCACCGTCTTGATGCCCATGGCGCGCAGCTGCGTGAAACGCTCGCGGATGCCGCCTTTGACGATGTCCTTCAGATGGATGACGCCCAGCGCACGGGTGCGCTCCGCCACGACGAGCGGCGTCCCGCCCGCGCGCGCGATGCGATCGACGATCGCCCGCAGCTCCGGCGCTGCGGTCCCCCCGCTGCCTGCAACATAGCGCTCGATCGCGTCTGCCGCGCCCTTGCGAACCTGTCGTCCGTCCAGGTCGACGCCCGACATGCGCGTTTGCGCCGTGAACGGAACGAACACCGCGCCGTATGCGGCGAGCTCGCGTCCGCGCAGGCCGTACCGGTCCTTCGCGAGCACGACAATCGAGCGCCCCTCGGGGGTTTCGTCCGCAAGCGACGACAGCTGCGCGGCGTCCGCGATCTCCTGTTCGGTGACGCCCGGCAGCGGAATGAATTCCGTCGCTTGGCGGTTGCCGAGCGTGATGGTGCCGGTCTTGTCGAGCAGCAGCGTGTGCACGTCGCCGGCCGCCTCGACGGCCCGGCCGGACATCGCCAGCACGTTGCGCTGCACCAGGCGATCCATGCCGGCAATGCCGATCGCCGACAGCAGGCCGCCAATCGTCGTCGGGATGAGGCAGACGAGCAGCGACACGAGGGCGAACAGCGATTGCGGAGCGCCCGAGTAGATCGCGAAGGGCTGCAGCGTCACCACCGCCAGCAGAAAGATGATCGTCAGCCCGGCCAGCAGAATATTGAGCGCGATCTCGTTCGGCGTCTTCTGCCGTTCGGCGCCTTCGACGAGCGCGATCATCCGATCGATGAACGTGTGGCCCGGATCGGCGGTAATGCGGATCTTGATCCAGTCCGACAGCACCCGCGTGCCGCCGGTTACAGCGGTCCGGTCCCCGCCCGACTCGCGAATGACGGGAGCCGACTCGCCAGTGATGGCCGATTCATCAACGGATGCCACGCCCTCGATGATCTCTCCGTCCGACGGGATGAACTCACCCGCCTTGACCATCACGACGTCGTCTTTGCGAAGAGCGGTGGCCGGCACGGTCTCAGTGCGCCCGCCGGGACCGATGCGATTGGCAACGGTCTCGGTCCGCGCCTTGCGCAGCGTGTCGGCCTGCGCTTTGCCTCGTCCCTCGGCCATCGCTTCCGCGAAGTTGGCGAACAGGACGGTCAGCCACAGCCAGAACGTGATTTGCAGCTCGAAGCCGACACCCGGCCGGCCGCCCATGGCGTCGAGCGCCAGCCGCACGGTCGTGAGCACGCTCCCGACCTCGACGACGAACATGACGGGGTTCTTCGCCATCGTCCGCGGATGCAGCTTGACGATCGCGTCGACGATCGCGGTGCGAATGATCTGTGGATCCCAGATGGACTTGGATTTCGCCCGGCGACCCTGAAAGGGTCGCCCTACCTCGGTGGTCGTCATCAGAACACCTGGCCTTTCGTCATGAGCAGGTGCTCGACGATCGGACCGAGGCTCAGGGCCGGGAAGAAGGTCAGCGCGCCCACGATCAGAATGACACCGACGAGCAGCGCCGAGAACAGCGGCGTCGTCACCGGGAAGGTGCCGGCCGACGGCGGGACGCGCTTCTTGCGGCCGAGGCTGCCGGCGATCGCGAGCATCGGAATGATCATGAAGAACCGTCCGATGAGCGTCGCCATGCCGATCGCGACGTTGTACCATTTCGTGTTCGCATTCAGCCCGCCGAACGCCGAGCCATTGTTGCCGGTGCCTGACGTGAACGCATACAGGATCTCGGACAACCCATGAGGGCCCGGGTTCAGGATGCTCGACGTGCCAAAGCTCGGCGCCACGACGGAAATTGCGGTCAACACGAGGATGGTCAATGGGAAGACGAGCACGACCAGCATCGCCATCTGCACGTCATAGGCCTGCACCTTCTTCCCGAGGTATTCCGGTGTCCGCCCGACCATCAGCCCCGCGATGAACACCGACAGGATGATGAACACGAGGATGCCGTACATCCCGGCACCCACCCCGCCGAAGATCACTTCGCCCAGCATGATGTTGGTCAGGGGCACGAGCCCGCCGAGCGGGGTGAATGAATCGTGCCAGCCGTTGATGGCGCCGCAGCTGGCGTCGGTGGTCACGGTGGCGAAGAGCGCCGAGCTCGCAATACCGAACCGGCACTCCTTGCCTTCCATGTTGCCGCCGGTCGAGAGCGCTGTGACGCTTTGATCGGCGCCCGCGGTAGTCAACAGCGGATTGCCACGCGCCTCCGCCCAGTATGTCGTGGTCACGCCGGCGAGAAAGAGAAAGGCCATCGCGCCCAGGACCGCCCACCCGTGCTTGCGCGAGCCGGTCATGTCGCCGAGCGTGTAGGTCAAGCCGGCCGAAATCGCAAAGATACACACCATCTCGAAGAAGTTGGTGAAGGGCGTTGGGTTCTCGAACGGGTGCGCGCTGTTCGCGTTAAAGAACCCGCCGCCGTTGGTCCCGAACTCCTTGATGATCTCTTGCGACGCCACCGGCCCCTGGGCGATCACCTGCTCCTTGACGATCTGCGTCTGCGGCTTGCCGGTCGCATCGGGGGCCGTCACCGTCTGCGGATCGATGACGGTGGCTTTGTCGTACGGCCGCAGGTTCTGCACGACGCCTTGCGATACCAGCACCAGCGAGCCGACGAGGCAGAAGGGCAAGAGCACCCATAGCGAGCAGCGCACCATGTCGACCCAGAAGTTGCCGAGCGTGTCCTTCTCCTTCTGCGCGACGCCGCGGATGAACGCGACCGCGAGCGAGATGCCGACCGCCGCCGAGACGAAGTTGTGGAATGCGAGGCCGGCCATCTGGGTCAGATAGCTCATGGTCGACTCGCCGCTGTAGGCCTGCCAGTTCGTGTTCGTAGTGAAGGATGCGGCCGTGTTGAACGCGAGATCGGGCGCCACGGCTCCGAACCCTTGCGGATTCCACGGCAGCCACTGCTGCACGCGCTGCATCACGTACAGCACGACCATCGACACCGCGCTGAACAGCAGCATCGCGACGGCGTATTCGGTCCAGCGCATCTCGCGCGACTCGTCGACGCCGGTCAGCCGGTAGATCAGGTGCTCGATCGGGCGGAGGACCGGATCCAGCCACGTCCGCTCGCGAGTGAACACCCGCGTCATGAAGCGCCCGAGCGGCGCCGTCACGGCGAGGACGACGGCGAAGAACAGGAGAATCTGCAGCCAGCCATTCAGAGTCATGACAAAATCTCGTATGTAGGGGCGCTCTCCGGAGCGGCCGCCTCAGAACTTTTCCGGCCGAAGGAGCGCGTACGTGAGGTACACGAGCAATCCCACGGTCACCAGAAGGCCAATCACATAGTCGAGCGTCATGGCGCCTCACCCCAGCCGATCGCAGGCGGCGACGTACGCCGCCGCGAGGACGAAAAACACGATTGTGATGAGGATGAACAGCGCATCCATGGCGGACCCTACTGACGAACCGTTCCGTCGAATGTGAAGATGAGGCCGACGCCGAACAGGTGCTGCGTCGGCGTGAGGCCTGGCACGCCGGGCCGAACGTCGGGCTCGGTGAAAAAGCCGCCGCCTGGACCTCGCGAATCGTCGACACGGTATTCCAGCTTGAGGATCGCCTGTACCTGCCGCAACGGCCGCCGGTACTCGACTGTCGATGTGAACGCCTTCACGGACTGCTCCGCCCCGATCCAGCGGCCGTCGCGATCCCAGGCGAATTCGGGGCGCACGATAACGGCCCACGGGCCACCGACCGACCATTTCACCGGCGCCTGCGCGGCCATCCACAGCGCGAGTGGATCTCCCGCGGCGGCCACGTCCTCCGTTCCAATCTGGTATTCGCACGCCGCCGTCACGCGCCCGGTTTTCCGTTCGACGATGCTGTCCGAGAAGAACCGCCAGTACCGCATTGCGGTGTCGGTCTGATGTGGCCCGTACAAGACCGTCTCTTTCACGGTCACGCGATCCGTCGCTTTGTAGGCGAGTTGACCGCCGAAGCTCGGCACGTTGTTCGCGTCCGCGAGGTGCCAGCAGCCGTTCAGGACGAAACCGGCAGCCGTCAGCCGCGAGCTCACTGGATAGGATGCGTTCACGCCAAGCATGAGATACGGCGTGTAGTCGCCCGTCCACGGCCTGGTGTAGTTGACGTTGTCCTTCGCGTACAGCCCGTCGTACCCGATGAGACTCGCGAAGATACCGCCCTGAACCGTCAACCCCTTCCCCACCGGCGCGAGGTACGACACGTTGGTCGGACCGAAGTGCAGGAGCCAGTCGGCGGCGCCGATGTTGGGTGCGGTGGCGGAGAACCCGAAGATCTCGGAATCGCGGCCTTCTTGAACCGTCAGCTCGACCCCGGCGCGCGACGATTCGGATGGAGCCTTTTTCAGGTACGCGCCGGTCATGTTCAGATCCCACGTGTCGACGCGCGGCGTCGTGCCACGATTGCGAAACAAGTGATTGGAAGGCGACGTTGATGAGAATAAGCGGCCGACGTCGACGAAGCCGCCATACTGCCATGCGATCGGCGACAACTCCCCTGGAGCACTCGGAGTCTCCGCAGTCTGGGCGAAGATTACGACCGGCGAGGCAACGAACGAAAACACTGCCAGCACCATGACGAAAGCCATTCCCCACCCTAAGCGCCTCTCCCAAAGAGCCGCCTAAAATGGGCCTAAAAAATCCCTAAGCTCAGAGCTTCACGAGCAGCGCGAACGTGACGCGGTTTTCCGACTTGCGCAGATCCGGCGTCCAGCCCTCCACGAACGAGCCGGGCGCGCCCGTGTTCCCGCCGGGTGGCGTCACGCCGCCCGCCCCCGTGAAGTACGGCACGTTGGCCGCGCGATGGTTGAACTCCGCACGGAACGTGGCGAACTGGCTCGGCATGAAATCGAACGTCACCTGAGTGTCCCAGGCTTTGTACGGATCGCCGGGGCTTGCCGTGAAGTACGGTGTACCGGAAAACGCGTTGGCGCCGTTGATCGGCGGCACGAGCACCAGGTACCGTCCCGGGTTGTCGATCGCGCCGCCACCGACGGTGAGCGCGAACCGGTCCTTGTCGAACCACAGCCGGTTGTAGACCATGAAGCCAAGGAACGTCTGCGACGGTGTATCCGCGGTGCCGCCCCCACAGCTGACGCCTCCGCCGTACTCGCAGCCCGCGTCAAACGTGAAGGTGAACGCGGCCTTGGTCACACGCGCCTCGGGCTTGTCGTAGTACTTCACCTGGATGCTGTCGTCGGTGTGGACGCGCTTGCGATCCGGGTTGCCGAGCGTGTCGGTGCCCCAGTAGTTGTTGAACAGAATCGACACCGAGCCGGTGGGTCGATAGAGAATCTGGCCGCCCAGGCCCGGCGCGTGATTGAACTTGCCGTACGATTGCCAGCCGTTGATCAGCCACGGTTCGATCTTCAACTTCTCGTTCGGGAAGATCTGCACGCGCATGCCGTTGAAGAACCACGGCGTATTGGACGACACGTAGGACGGCTGATACGTCCAGTTGTCGAAGTTGTAGTAGCTCCACAGACCGACGTACGACATGAAGATGCCGGCCTGGACGTTGATGCCGCTCATCTTGTCGAAGTGGTAACCGCCGTACGCCTCCGAGATATACCGGTACGCCGTGTCGAGCTGCCACTGGCCTCGCGCCGGGCTGGCATCATTTCGCGGCGTCGTCTGGGAGTACATGCCGAACTGCGTCATCAGGCGGCCCTGGACGTTGTCGTAGTGAAAGTCGCCGCCGATGCCCAGTTGCGTCACCTGGAACTCGCCCGATCGAAAGATCTCGCTCGAACCGGTGATCGTGTCGTCGGCCGGCTTGTTGAAGCTGTACGTGAAGTTCGTATCGGCGCGGAACTCTCCAGTGAAGACCTTCGAGTCGAGCGGCGCCTCTTTGGTGCGCGGGTTTCCTGACAGCCAGGTGAAGTCGGCGAACGCGAACGGATCCGGCTTCTTCGCCTCGGGCTGTTCGGGCGCGCCCGGCAGAAGCGCGGCTGGTTCCGGCTTCGCGCTCGAGATCTCTTGAGCGGCGGCGGGAGCTGATGCAGCCACAACCGCCACGACCAATGCGACGATGATGCTGAGACTGGAATTCACGGAGACCGATGCTTTCTTTGCCGAGCGCGAGCACACACTCAGGCCCGCTGTGCGGATGTCCATCCGTCCAGCATAGAAAGGCCGGCCTAAAATCAGGCCTAAATCGGCCTAAAAACTCGCTTAACCGGGTAACCGCCAGGTTCCCGGCACGTTTACGGCTGCTCGCCGTCTCCCTGGATGAGAATCCCTTTGAATATCTGGAGCGCGATCAGCAGAACCATCGGCGACAAATCCAGACCTCCCATCGGTGGGAGCACCTTGCGAATCGGCGCCAGGGCTGGCTCAGTAAGACGCCGCGTAATGGTCAGCAGGGGACTTCGCGGATCCAGCGGTACCCAGGACAGAATGACCGCGACCAAGACCACGAGCGAATAGAGATCGATGAGCCTGGCAAGGAGCGGCATGATGTGGCCTACCCGGGGATGACAGTCTACATCACGGTCAAGGCCTCCGATCTCCAGTCAGCGTGGCGCACCACGCAGCTCTCGAAAGGACGCGCCACAGACGAAATGGCTGTGCGGCGTCGCAGAGAAGACGCGCTCGGGATAGCCGCGAAATCGGACGAGTGGACTCCTGACTCCCTCGAGCGTTCGATTCAGAAGGTCAAATCGAAACGCCAACTGACCCGCGCGATTTCGCGGCGTTCTCCGGCCGTCTGCACGCTCGTCGTCTTGCCGAACGTCGCTGGCGTGCCGACGTCGGTCGCCGGAGGTGCGTAATTCAATCGGTTGAACAGCTTCGTCACCGTGAGTTCCAGGCGCCCAGGCGCACGTGAGCTTGCCCAGGACGGCGGCGAGGGTGAGCGCAAGCGGCAACCCGAGCACCGCCGGATCCGCGAGCACACGAACGTTCGTCCGAAAGCCGACGAGCACGAAGAAGATCGGCACGAGGAACGACGTCATCGGCTCGAGGAGCTCGCCGAGCGAGCGCTCGCCCGGCTGCACGAACGCTTCCGAATGACTGTCTTCGAGCACGAGCCCCGCGGCAAAACGCACCCACGAGGCCGGCGAGCCCGATCGCGCTTGCGGCCCACGACAGGAAAAAGCAGAAGCACAATCCAAGCGCAAGCAGCGCGCCGGGCGCCCGCAGATTGGCGGCGTGGCGGAACCACCGCGGCGTCAGCTTGACGCCGAGCACGATGGCCAGCGTGAGAAACCCGATCGTCTTGGCCACCAGTCCCATGGCGGCACGCCATTCGGAGGCGGACGTGGCGGGCCCCGCCGCCAGTCCGCCCGTCACGAGGCCCAGCACCACGAGCGCGATGATGTCGTCCACGACTGCGGCGCCGAGGATGATCTTCGCCTCGCCGCTTCGCGAGGCCCGGAGATCCTTCAGCACCCGAACGGTAATCCCGACGCTGGTCGCGGTGATCGCCGCGGCGAGAAAGACGTGGACGGTCCGCGGCGCCGACGGCAGGAACTGCGCCGCGACACCCCATCCGATCGCGAAGCTCGCCGTGGTTCCGAATAGCGCAACCAGCAGAGAAGAGGGGCCGACGGCGAACAGCTCACGCACGGAGAGCTCGAGCCCCACCTCGAACAGCAGCAGGAGCATGCCGAGCCGCGCGAACGTGTCGAGATACGTGTCGGCGGCAAGATATTGGAGTGGTCCGAGACCCGGCAGGTTGCCGAGGAGCATGCCGGCGGCGAGCTCGCCCAGCACGGCGAGCTGACCGAATCGACCCGCGAGATCGCCACCGAGCTTCGCGGCCGTGACGAGCATCGCCAGCGACAGCACGAGCGCGCTGAACTCGTCGACGTGCGCGGCGCGGCCGGACAACGAAGCCGCCGCCGAGCAGGAGAACACCGCCCGCAAGAAGAGCACCTTGAACGCCGAACCGCCTCACGACGACACAGTATCGCGAAAGCGGAGCCCGATCATCCTTGAATCGGCTGCGCTCAACTCTGTAGATGCCTCAGCGCGAAGGAATCGCCGTTCTGCCGGAGAGCGAAGGCGACACGCACGAGAGGCCTACAGGAGCGTGCCGCGCAGAATCACGATCCCCACGCTGAAGTAGATCACCAGACCGGTGACGTCCACGAGCGTCGCGACGAACGGCGCCGACGAGGCGGCTGGATCGAACCCCAGCCGCCGCAATCCGAACGGCAACAGCGATCCGATGAGTGTGCCCCACAGCACGACGCCGACGAGCGCGATCGAGACCGTCAGCGCGACGAGCAGCCAGTGCTCTCCATAGATCGGGGAGAACGCCGACCACATGGTGATACGGAGGAAGCCGATGGCCCCGAGGATACCGCCCAGCGCGAGGCCTGCGCCGATCTCACGGCGCATCACGCGCCACCAGTCGCCGAGGGACACTTCGCCAAGGGCCAGCGCACGAATGACCAGCGTGGAGGCCTGCGATCCCGAGTTGCCGCCACTCGAAATAATCAGCGGCACGAACAACGCGAGGACGACCGCTCGCTCGATCTCCCGCTCGAAGAACCCCATCGCGGTCGCGGTCAACATCTCGCCCAGGAACAGCGCCGTGAGCCAGCCGGCGCGCTTCTGAATCATCCGCCGAAAGGCGATCCGCATGTACGGCTCGTCGAGGGCTTCCATGCCGCCAACACGCTGGATGTCTTCGGTCGCCTCCGCTTCCGCAACGTCGAGCACATCATCGACCGTGACGATGCCGATGAGGATGCCGGCCGAGTCGGTCACCGGCAGCGCCGTCCGATCCTCCGCGCGAAACACGCGGACGGCCGTTTCCTGATCGTCGGTGGCCTTCAGCGCCACCCACCGGCGGTCCATCAGGCTGTTCACGGTGTTGGCCGGGGCGGTCAGCAGCACTTCCCGGATCCGGAGGTCGTCGACAAGCCGTCCGGTGTCGTCGACGACGTAGATGACGTTCAGCGTCTCGCTGTCCTGGCCGTGCGTGCGGACGTAGTCCAGGACCTGCGCGATCGTCCAGTCTTCGCGCACCGCGATGTAGTGCGGGGTCATCAAGCGGCCGATCGACCCTTCGGGGTAACCGAGCAGCTGAACGGCGACGGCGCGCTCCTCGGGCGTGAGCAGCGCGAGCAGCTGGCGCGTCACTTCCGCCGGCAGCTCTTCGAGGAACATGGTGCGATCGTCGGGCGCCAAGGCGTTCAACAGCGCAGCGGCTTCCTCGGACGCCATCGCCTTGAGCAGCGCGTTCTGCGCGTCGGGCGACAAGTATGCGAACGTCGCGGCGGCTTCTTTGCGAGGCAGGATCCGGAAGACCAGGACCCGATCTTCCAGCGACAGGTCGGTCAGCATCGCCGCGAGATCGCTCGCCGGCTGATTCCTCACGATGCCGCGCAAGCGCGCGAAGTCGCGCTCGCGGATGACCGCCGCCAGTTCGTCGGCCGGCCGCGCCGTTTCCCGCACGAGCTGGAGCGCGGCATCGCGGTCGGGACCGTTCAGTTGTTGTTCCATATAGATGAGCGCTGCGCGGACCACATCCCGATGGTGCACGCTGGGACCAACGGCTCGGACCACGTCGAGCCAGAGCCGGTGGATATGTTCGAAATCTTCCGGACGGAACGCCGGCGCGTGCGCTCCGATGTGAAACGCGGCCGTCGTGCCGCGCGGATGGTGGACGACCAGCCGGACGTCTGCGGCGGCGGTCTTCGCGGCGCGCTCCCAGGCTTCGCCGAGCAGGCGCGCCTGTTCTCCGGCCGACAGCGTCTCGGATTCGCCGACGTGAATCTCCGACGAGGCCAGCCGCACGGCTGTCTCAATCACCGAGTCGAAGACGTTGACGCCCGGCACGATCATCAGTCGCACGGCGCGGCCTTCACGCTCGGCCGCGGCGATCACCGCCGACAGGAGGCGGCGCTCATCTTCGGTGGCGCGCGGCCGCACCGTCGGGTCGTCCGGCACGTCGACGCCGACGAGCCGGACCGTCATCGCGACAACGTCCCGATCGCCGGCGGCACGAAGGGCCGCGATGAGGTGCGTCATCACGTGCGGCTTGCGCACGGGCACGAGGAAGTTGCCCGGCCGCGCGTCGACCTGCTGCAGGTCCACGTCATCCGACGGGAGGAGCTGGAATTCGTCCAGACCGGCCGTCGTCGCGGATGGCCGCGCCGTCAGCCGGCGTTCGGACACGACCAGTGCCAGCGCGAGCGCATTGATCAATGCGGCGGCGGCCAGCGTCGGCGGATCGAGAACCACGAGAAGGGCCCCGCCCGGAATCGCGAGCAGCAGGGCAATCATGATGAGACCGATCGGCCACTCGACGCCCCTGAACCTGACGTTCACTGGAACGCGATATGCGCGCTTCTCCCGGCGGATGAAACGATAGCGAACCAGCGCCGTCACCTTGAAGATGCCGCTGCAGACGACTGCAAAGGCGTGTATTCGGGCCAGCCACGCCACGTCCCCATCCGAGACGAGCAGCATCACGAGCTGCGCCACGGCCGTCGCGTCGATGATTCGCCGCGGCGTGCCAAAGCGGTGATGAAGCGCGCGGAACTCCTCGTCGAATACGCCTTCGTCCACCAGGCGCGCGAGCGTCCCGTGACCGCCGGTCGCTGCGGCGCGAAGGGTGGCCGCGAGAAACACGATGCCGGCCGCGGAGACAACCCCCAGCATCGTCACGCGCAGCCACGCGGGTGCGCTCAGCGTCATCGCGACACCGGCCAGGGGAGCCGACGTCCACGAGCTTCGTTGGACTTCGGGAACAAGGCCGACGACGAGGAATACCGTCGCCGCGGTGATGCACAGGGTGTACGCGCCGACGAGACGCGCCACGCGGATCAGATTCCTGATCCGCGGCTGCTCCAAATCGAGGGCCGCGAGGCCGAGAGCATCGACGCCACCAAGACACGGCAGCGCATAGCCAAGCGCCGCGGCCAGCCACCAGAGCTTCACGGCCGGCGTGAGGGGCAGTGGCGGCAACCCGGCGTGGCGGATTCCGCTCGTCGCCAATGCCCACGCCACGAGCACCGCGAGCGCCGCGATCGCAAGACCGACCGCGCGCGAGACGCCGCGTTCGGATGGCGAACGCCCCTGGCGCTGGAGCCACCAGACGGATGCGAGAAGAGCGGCGGCGATCGAGATCGGCGCGGTGTCTCCAGCGGCGCCGGCTGACGGCGAGCCCGCGATCGCGTGGCCGAGGGCGACCGCGTAATCACCGGCCACCACGGCCGCCAGCGGACCGAGCGCCAGACGATCGATGAGCAACGCCGAGGCCGCGAATTTCGCCGGCTGCGGTCCGAGCGTGTCGCGCACGCTGCCGTATAGACCGCCCGGAATGAAGAGGGCGCGCGCCTCGAGGTCGGCGGAGCGCAGGAACATGCTGAGGACGACCGCCGCCAGAACGAACCACGGCGCCGGCGGTCCGATCGCTGCCCAGGCGACGCCACCGATGAAAAATGCCGAACAGCCCAGCTCGGTCAACGCGCGCGCGGCGGCGCGCCAGACCGAGACGTACGAGATCAGCGTCCTCGACGCGAGAACGACCGGGACGCGCGGTGTTGGTGGGAACCTGGCGATGGGAGCCTCTCGACTCTACTCTGGACTCTATTCTGACCCTGCTGACGCTGGCGACGCTCCTGGACGGAATCGGCCCGGCGCTCCGCAACGTGATCGCACGCTCGCTGCTGGCTCTTGCCTGGTAAGAGTCATTCGAGCGGGTTGCTGTCCAGCCGATACCCGACCCAGGGCTCGCTGAGCAGGTAGCGCGGGTTCGCGGGATCGAGCTCGATCTTCTTGCGAAGCTGTGCCACGAGCACCCAGAGATGCTCCGGCTGATCGACCGCATTCGGGCCCCAGATGGCCTTCAGGATGGCCCGATGCGTCAAGACGCGATCGGCGTTGCGCGCGAGAAGCGCCAGCAGCTCGAACTCCTTCGGCGTGAGGTGAATGTCGTCGTCGCCGCGGACGACGCGCCGGCGGTTGTAGTCGATCACCAGATCCGCCACCCGCACGTGTTCGAGTTCCGGCTCCGCGGCTTCGGACACGCGTCGCAACGCGACACGGATCCGCGCCATCAGCTCTTCGGGGCCGAACGGCTTCGTCACGTAGTCGTCGGCACCGAGATCGAGCGCCGCGACTTTGTCCGCTTCGTCGCCGCGCGCCGACAGGATCACGATCGGCACCTTCGAATGCTTCCGGATGCGGCGGCAGACCTCGGTGCCTTCCAGATCCGGCAATCCGAGGTCGAGCACGATGAGATCTGGCGCGTGATCGGCGACGGCGTTGACGGCTTCGAGGCCCGTGCCCACCACATCCACCTCGTACCCGCGGGACCGGAGCAGCGGAGCGACGGCGCGTTGGATCGCCACCTCGTCGTCCACGAGCAGAATCCGCGCCGCGCGATTCACTTCACCCCCGCAGGGACGACAATCGTGAATTGCGCGCCGCCATCGGAGCAGTTTTCGGCCGCGATTCGACCGCGCCCCACGGCGAGCACGCCCCGCGCAATCGCAAGCCCCATCCCGGTGCCCGACCGCCGGCGTTTGGCATCGACGCCCCTGTAGAACCGTTCGAACACGTGCGGCAGATCGGGCGGCGCCACGCCGGGGCCGCGATCGCGGACGGCAATCGTCAGGCTGTCATCCGACACCACCGCCCGCACGTTGATCGTGGATCCAGCAGGAGCATATTGTGCGGCGTTCTCCAGCAGGTGCGACAGGGCGGCCGCCGTCAGCCGCGGGTCGAGCCGGACGAGCCGCTCCGGTTCCACGTCGAGATCGATCACGAACCCTCGCAGCACCGGCTCCACGCGGCTCCGCGCCGCCTCGACAATCTCCAACGGTGCCACCCACCTCATGTCCTCCGTGACGGCGCCGGCGTCGATACGGGCCATCTCGAGGATGTTCTCGAACAGGCGCGTCAGCCGATCGACCTCGGAGAGAATCACGTCGCTCTGATCCCGACGATCCTGCTCGGTCGGCCACGAGGCGCGCAGATTGCTGGCCGCCACGCGGATGGCCGTCAGGGGGGTTCGCAGGTCGTGGCCAATGGAAGCGAGGAGCGCGGACTTCAATTCCTCGCTCTGCCGCGCCAGTTCCGCCGTCTTCCGCTCGTCCAGGAATTGCACCCGCTCGAGGGCAATCGCGGCCAGGCCCGCCAGCGCGTCGAATGTGCCGGGCTCCACCGGACGGCCGGCAACCGCAAGCAGACCGATCGGCTTGGTGCCGAGCCGAAGCGGTACCAGGTGCACCTCATGCGAGCCAACGATCAGCACCCGATGACCGGCGCTCGACGGGCCGGCTTCGTCGACCTTCGCAAATGCCGTCGAGAGATCGCCCTGCGCGAGCGTCACATCGTGAGGTCCCGCGCGGAACACCATCCATTCCGACGCCTGCGGGACACAAATCGCGGCGTAGTCGAGATCGAAGCGGCGCGAGACGAAACCGGCCAGCCGCGAATGCGCGTCCCGGCTGTCCGTGATCAGGAGGACGTCGCGGCTCAAGTCGAACAAGCGCACGAGCTCGTCGCGGCGCGCCACCGCTTCCTGGGTTCGCATGCGCGCGACGGCGGACAGATTGCTTGCGACGAGACTGACCGCGAGGAATGCAAACAGGGCAATCCAGTTCTGCGGGTCCGCAATGACGAACGTCCCGACGGGAGGGAGAAAAAAGAAATTGAACGCCAGCATCGCGGCAAGCGACGTGGTGACGGCGACCCACAGCCGTGCGGTCGCGGCAACGAGAAGAACGACGACGAGAAAACCGAGCGCGACGGTTGCGGGGTTCGATACCTGCGTCCACCGGGTAAATACGAGCGCCAGCGCGGCGATGCCCGCAGTGCCCGAGAGGAGTGTGCGCATGTCGGCAGAGACCCGCATGCGGCGATCCTAGCCCATCGCCATCCTCCTCATCGCGGCTCGCCTCGCAGCGGGCACCTCCACGAAGCGGCTCGCATATCCCATGTTCTTCACGTTTCGCGCGATCTGTTGTTCCGACGTCGGCCACCACCACCGACAGCGCCCGCCGACAACGACGATGGACTGCCTGCTCACCATCGATCTGAGCATGTCATCGCGCCCCCGACAAACGCACAGATGGACAGCGGCTTCGGCGCCGGACCGGGAGACCAGTTCCCGGTACTGCGCGGTGATGACAGCGGCTTCTCTGGGCCCGTCCGGCGGCGTCAGGTACGAGACGACCCGTGGCACGAGCACGATGATTCGGGCGGAGGTGAACTGTGCGGAGATCCGCTTCGCCTCGCCGAGCGCGGCCCGCGTGCCGTCTGCCGTTGTCGCCAGGACAACTATCTGTTCCGGATCGCGCGGCGGCTCCACCATTCCACGATAGGAACGGCGTCACAAAACCAGCCGAAAAGCTTCCTTAAAAGTGCCTAAAAGGGGGCCAGGCGATCAACGCTCTTTGAGATCCCGGCGGTTCTTGCGGGCCCGGCGGTCCTTGCGCTCTTTCTGGTCGTCGCGGTGCTGGCGGGCCTGGTCCGTGCGAGCCCCGCGGTTTTTCCGCACGCCGCCGACGTTCGTGTTGCGATCGCGACGGCGCACCTGGATGCGGATCGGCGATCCGACGAACCCGAACTGCTCCCGCAGCTGATTGATGAGGAAGCGCTCGTACGAGAAATGAAACGTCGTCGCCACGTTGGTGAAGAAGACGAACGACGGCGGCGCGACGCCGATCTGCGCCGCATACATGATCCGGACGTGCTTGCGTCCCGGGCTGACCGGCGGGTTCGCGGCCGTGACCGACTCGATGAATCTGTTGAGCGCCGGCGTCGGCACGCGCGTCCGCCGCGCGTCAGCGACCTTGTCGATCGTCTCGAGCACCTTCGTGGCGCGCTCGCCGGTCAGCGCCGAGATGTGCAGGATCGGCGCGTAGTCGAGAAACCGCATCCCGTGCCGCAGGTTCTCGTCGAACGTCTGCACGAACGTGTGGTCCTCTGTTTTGACCAGGTCCCACTTGTTCGCGATGATGACGATGCCGCGGCCGGCGCGGTCGGCTTCGCCGCCGATCGCGGCATCCTGATCGGACGCACCGGTCTTGGAGTCGACGACCAGCGCCACGACGTCGGCATCCGCAATCGATTCTTTGGCCAGCGCGACGCTGACCATCTCGACGTTGCCGCCGCGTGAAACCCGCCCGGGCCGCCGCATGCCCGCCGTATCGATGATGCGGAAGCGCCGCCGGTGCCAGACAAGCGGCGCGTCAATCGCATCACGCGTCGTCCCTGGCATGTCGCTGACGAGCACGCGCTCTTCGCGCAGCAGGCGATTGACGAGCGACGACTTGCCGACGTTGGGCCGGCCGACGATCGCGACGCGTGTTTCTTGCTGGGTTTCGGGACTTGGGATTTGGGATTCGTCGGCGTACTCTGGCTCCCGAATCCCAAATCCCGATTCCCTAGTCCCGACAAGCTTTACTATCTCATCGAGCAACTCCGCCACGCCGGTCCCGTGCTCCGCCGAGATCTCGATCACCGGATCGAATCCGAGTTGGAAGAATTCCATCGCCGACGTCTGCGATCGTTTGTCGTCGGTCTTGTTGATCGCGAGGAGGATGGGATGGCCCGTTTCGCGCAGTTCGCGCGCGATGTGCTCGTCGCCGGGGACCAGCCCCTCGCGTCCGTCGACGAGCAGCACCAGCAGATCGGCGCCGGCAATCGCGCGCTGCCCCTGCTGGACGACCAGTGCATGCAGCGGATCCTGGCTCTCGCCGTACAGGCCGCCGGTATCGAACAACTGAAACGATGTGCCGCGCCAGACGACGGGCCGGGCGAGCGCGTCGCGCGTCGTCCCCGCGATCGGAGCGACGATGGCGCGCCGGCTGCCCGTCATCCGGTTGAAAAGCGTGGATTTCCCCACGTTTGGGCGTCCTGCGAGCACGACAGCGGGTGATTTACGGGCCATTCAAGATATGCACTTAGCCTTTGTCTTGACAGCGTAAGTCTCAGAATCTATAGTATTTACCATCCCGAGGGAGACTCTAAGCATGATCAAGGTCGACATCGTCAATGAAGTGTCGAAAATTGCAGACATCACCAAGGTCAAAGCCGAGGTGGCGGTCGACGCGGTTTTCGACGCGATGCGGACCTCCATGCAACGGGGCGAGCGCATCGAGCTGCGCGGGTTCGGCGTCTTCCAGGTGAAGCCGCGCAAGCGCGGCATCGGTCGTAACCCGCGCACCGGGAAGGAAGTGCGGATTCCGCCTGGCCGCACGATTCGTTTCAAACCGGGCAAAGACCTCCAGAACATCGGCTGACGTTGGACCCCATTCCGGTCGTCGACTGGCAGCCGCGACGCAAGTTCCAAGACCGTGTGTGGCTGCATCTTCTGTTGTTCGCCCTCACGGTCGCGACGACCACGATCGTCGGGGCTGATCAATACGCGGGCTTTCTCGACGACTTTCGTCGCTCGAGCACGCTGCCGATGTCGCCTGCCTCGCTGCTCATCCGCGGTTTCTGGTACAGCGGGACCATTCTCGCGATTCTCGGCTGCCACGAACTGGGGCACTACTTCGCCTGCCGCTATTATGACGTCGACGCGTCGCTGCCGTTTTTCATCCCGGTTCCAATCCTCCTGACGGGCACGATGGGGGCGTTCATCCGCATTCGCGAGCCCATTCCCCAGAAGCGCATGCTGTTCGACATCGGCATCGCCGGACCGATCGCCGGCTTCGTGGTCGCCGTGCCGGCGCTGTTCATCGGGCTCTCGCTGTCGCACGTCGTGCGGCTGCCCGCCGACGCGTCGAACATGCTCGAGCTCGGCGAGCCGCTGCTCTTCAAGTTCGCGTCGTGGATCCTCTGGGGCGCGCAGCCGGACGGCTATTCGCTGAACATGCATCCGATGGCGTTTGCCGCGTGGTTCGGTCTGCTCGCCACGGCGCTGAACCTCTTTCCGATCGGACAGCTCGACGGCGGTCACATTTCCTATGCGGTGCTCGGCCCGCGATCGACCTACGTCACGTTCGCGACCGTCGCGGTGGTCGCCGGCCTCGGGTACGTCGCGAGCAGCTGGATCGTCTGGACGGTGTTGACGATCGCGATGCTGGTCGTCTTCGGACCGAGGCATCCGCGCGTCTTCGACGAAGACGTACCGCTCGATCGCAGGCGCCGCCTCCTCGCGCTGATCGCGCTGGCGATGTTCATCCTCTGCTTCACGCCTGCGCCGATCCGGCCGATGGAGCTCATCGGACGTTGAGATTGATGATTGATGATTGCGGATTGTTGATTGATTGCGGATTGCAGAATGGTGACTGATTGCAGATTCTGCGATCTGCAATCAGCAATCTGCATTCCGCAATTTCAGAGCACTGAGATCGGGTCGACGTCCACGACTACGCGCCGCTGAAGCTCGGGTCGGGCGTCGAGCGCCGACTGCAACGCTTCCCGGATCCTGCGTCTGCTGGTCCCCTTGATCAGGAGCTGTGCGCGATACTCGCCGCGCAGCTTGCCGAGCGGCGCGGGCGCGGGGCCGAGGACGCGCAGGTCGCCGCTGCCCTCGCTCTGCCGCACTTTCTCCACGAGATCCGCCGCATCGTCCATGGCCCCGGCAAAGGTGCGCGCGCGCACCACGGTGTTGACGAGCGACACCAGCGGCGGATATCGCATCGAGCGGCGGAAGTGCAGCTCCTTGTCGAAGAACGCCGGGTAATCCTGCCGGCACGCGAGCTGGATGCTGTAGTGGTGCGGATAGATCGTCTGGATGATCGCCTCGCCCGGCTGATCGCCGCGGCCGGCGCGGCCGGCGACCTGCGTCAGCAGCTGAAACGTCCGCTCTGACGCCCGAAAGTCGGCGAGGCCCAGGCCGACATCGGCGGAGACGACGCCGACCAGCGTGACGCGCGGGAAATCGTGCCCCTTCGCAATCATCTGCGTGCCGACGAGCACGTCGATGTCGCCGGTGCGGAACCGCGCCAGCAGCGTCGCGAGCGCGCCTTTGCGCCGAATCGCGTCGCGATCGAGCCGCGCCACCCGCGCACCGGGACATGCGGCCTTCAGCTCGGCCTCGACGCGCTCGGTGCCGAAGCCCGTCTGTTCGAGGTAGGGGCCGGCACACAGCGGGCACGCGGACGGCACGCGCGCCGTGTAGTTGCAGTAGTGACAGCGGGCGCGCCGCGCCGCACCTTCGCCGTGCACGACGAGCGAGACGCTGCAGTTCGGGCAGTCGATCGTGCCGGCGCACTGCCTGCAGAACACAGCGGTCGCAAAACCGCGGCGGTTCAACAGCACCAGCGACTGCTCGCGCTTATCGAGCCGTGCGCCGATGCCGGCGCGGAGCGCGCGGCTGAGGATCACGTCCGGTCCCTCGGCCGCGTATTCCTCACGCATGTCGACGATGGTCACGGCGGCGAGCGGGCGGTCGAGAACCCGCCGTTCGAGCACCACGCGCTCGTACTTGCCGGTCATCGCGTTGTGATAGGTCTCCATCGACGGCGTGGCCGATCCGAGGACGACGAGCGCGCCCGCGCGCTGCGCCCGCACGATCGCGACGTCTCGTCCGTTGTAGCGCGGGATCTCTTCCTGCTTGTACGAGCTGTCGTGCTCCTCGTCGACGACGATGAGGCCGACGCGCTCGAGCGGCGCGAAGACCGCGGATCGCGTGCCGACGACCACGTCGATGTCGCCCCGGCGGATGCGCTGCCACTGGTCGTGGCGCTCGCCGTCGGACAGGCCGCTGTGCTGGATGGCCACGCGCTCGCCGAACGCCTCGCGGAACAGCGTCGCGGCGGCCGGCGTCAGCGCGATTTCCGGGACCAGCATCAGCACGCGGCGCCCGGCGTCGCGGACCGCGGTCGACAACCGGATGTAAATCTCCGTCTTGCCGCTGCCGGTGACGCCGTGCAGCAGCGCGACCCGGAAGTCGCCGGCGCCGGCGAGCTTGAGGAGTCGCTCGAGCGCAGCTGCCTGCTCGCCTGTCAGCTGACGGCTGATTGGGGTCAGGCGAGGGTCTGACCCCAGTCCGACCCCGGTCTGACCACGGTCTGACCCCACGCTGACCGGAAACGGATCGCGATCCACGCGGTCCTGGCGGACGCTGATATAGCCGTGCCTGGCGAGGCGGGCGATGACATCGGCTGCGATCCCGCGCGCTGCAAGCGCCGGAGTGGCAATTCCTGTCGATGTGCCAGCAAGAAGTTCCAGCGCCTCGCGTTGCTTCGGCGTCAAAGGCCCGAGCGCGAGCCTTTCCGTCCAGCGCTCGTCGCCGCCGGCGCCGCTGGGCTGACCAGCCCCCGCCAAGGCTGCAGCGGTCCGCCGCAGCTTCAGTGGAGCCGGAAGGCCTCGCGCTCCATCCAAGATCTGTAGACCTGCTGCCGTGATCGCCGCCACTCGCATCGTCTTGTGCGCGTCCGCACGGCCGCCCCGCGCCATCGGCGGCAGGAGGGCTGGAATAGTGTCGCCGACGCCGGCTGCGTAGTACTCGGCGGTCCATCGGGCGAGCGCAACGACATCTGCTGGAACAAACGCCTCGCGGTCCAGGACTTCGCGAAGCAATTTCACGTTCGACGCTGGACGTTCGCTGTTCGGCGTTCGTCCTGCCGCGTTCGGCGTTCCACATTCGCCGCTCGGCGGTTGCCGTTCGGCGCCGGACGAAGCGGCGATTTCCACGACGATGCCGGTGACGATGCGCGTGCCGAGCGGCACGACGACGCGCGCGCCGATCGGCGGCGTGCGCATGCCGTCGGGCACGGCGTAGGTCAGAAGATCGAGGTTAGGAACAGGGACGGCTACGAGGACGAACAAGGATCAACGCTCAACTCTCAACGCTCGAGGTTCACCTGATCTGAGACTTCGCTTTCAGACTTCGTGCTTCAGACTTCTGACTTCAGAGTTCAGACCTCTGACTTGAGAAGGCTCCTGACCAGCTTCATATCTTCCCATACCTCGCGCTTCGACTCCGGGTTGCGCAGCAGATACGCGGGATGGAACGTGGGGATCAGCTTCGCGCCGCGATAGTCGAAGACGCGGCCGCGCAGCCGCGAGATCGGAGCATCCGTCCGGAGCAGCGCCTGCGCCGCGAACTTGCCGAGCGCGACGATCACCCTCGGCTTGATGATGTCGATCTGCTGAAACAGGAACGGCTCGCACGTCTGGACTTCGTCCGGTTCCGGGTTGCGGTTCTGCGGCGGCCGGCATTTGATCACGTTGGCGATGTACACCTCCTCCCGCTCGAGATCGATCGCCTCGATGATCTTCGTCAGCAGCTGGCCGGCGCGGCCGACGAACGGAATGCCCTGGATGTCTTCGTCGCCGCCCGGCGCTTCGCCCACGAACATGAGGTCGGCCTCGGGGTTTCCGACGCCGAAGACGATCTGCTTCCGCCCGAGCGTGTGCAGTTTGCAGCGCGTGCAATCGCCGATGTGCGCGCGAACGGACGCGAGCGCCTCAGCCGCGTTCCTGGAGAACGTCACCGGCGCCGCGCCGTCTTCGGGGCGGACATGTGGCTCCCCCTCTGCGTCCGCAGCGCGCGTCCGCCACGCGGCATCACGGCTGACGCCGGCGACGCCGAGCTCGGCGGCGAATTTCAGATGTTCGGTCAGCTGGTCGCGATCGATAGACACGCTCGAGCCACCCCGCGCCGCCTCGAGGCAGACGCTGCTTTCATCGTCCGCCTAAAGGCGGACACCACGTACGCCTCGCTCTGCAAGCAGCTTCTCGACACGGTTGAGGATCTCGGCTGCGACACCGACCTTCGCCTGCAGCGGCAGCGTCTCGGCGCCGTCGGGCCCGACGATGGTGACGGCGTTGGTCTCCACGTCAAAACCCGCGTCCGAACGCGACACATCGTTGGCGACGATCAGGTCGGCGTGCTTTTTCTCGCGCTTCTCTGTCGCGTGGGCAATGACGTGCTCGGTTTCCGCGGCAAAGCCGACCAGCAGCGGTCCGCGCCCCGACGACAGTCGCCGCAGCCCGAGCTCGCCGAGGATGTCCGGCGTCCTCCTGAGCACGAGCGTCAACTCGTCGCTGTCCTTCGACACCTTCTGGGGCGCGCGCTGGATCGGCGCATAGTCGGCAACGGCCGCCGCCATCACGACGACGTCCATGTCGCCTGCCCGCGTCAGAACGGCGTGATGCATCTCGGCCGCGCCCCGCACCTTCACGACCTCGCGTGTCGCCGGCAGTGCGATCGTCGTCGGGCCGGTGACGAGGGTGACTTCGGCGCCCCGCCGCGCCGCCTCGGCGGCGATCGCGTAGCCCATCCGCCCGCTCGATCGGTTGCCGATGTAGCGGACCGGATCGAAGTCCTCGAACGTCGGCCCGGCGGTGACGAGCAGACGCTGGCCCCGCAGCGGACCCTCGGGCCGCAGAATGGCTTCGGCCGCTTCCACGATGTCGTCGGGCTCCGCCAGGCGCCCCTTGCCAATCCAGCCGCAGGCGAGATAGCCCTCGCCAGGCTCGACGAACCGCGTGCCGCGGGCGGCGAGCGTGTCGAGGTTCCGGCGAATCGCCTCGTGCTCGAACATCTGGGTGTTCATCGACGGCGCGAGCAGCAGCGGCGCGCGCGTGGCCGTATAGAGCGTGGTGAGGAAATCGTCGGCGATGCCGTTGGCCAGCTTGCCGATGATGTTCGCCGTCGCCGGCGCGATGAGGAGCAGATCAATCGAGGACGCGAGGGCGATGTGCTCGATGTCGGCGTTCATGCCGGGCG
>Ga0137394_10000644_pt1 | contig 24266 bp, 20 predicted proteins | sample czobulk116metaG_FD_108278 | JGI IMG/M metagenome (GOLD analysis project Ga0137394, IMG submission 108278) | Vadose zone soil microbial communities from Angelo Coast Range Reserve, California, USA - czobulk1.16 metaG | ecosystem: Environmental > Terrestrial > Soil > Vadose zone | place: USA...
AAATCGCCGAACATGTCCTGGCTCAGCGAGAAATGCGTCGTGTTGGAGGTGTAGTCGCGCTCGGTGCTGTTGGTGTACGCGAGGTTGTACTGAGTCTTGTCGTGGATGTAATCGAGCGAGAGACTCTTCTGCTTGCGTTCGTCCTTGATGACGCTGGCGTTGCTCAGGACATCGACCGACGCACCGCTGACTTTGTCGACGAAGTAGTTGGCTTGCACGGCGAACTGTTCGGAGAACTTCTTGCGCACCAGCACCGACTCGCCCTTGATGTCCATTCCGCCGCCCTTGTACTGGCTCCAAAAGAGGTCGGCACGGTCATCCGGCAGCACGGCGGCGCCGGCCACGCACATCAGCGACAGGGCCGCGAGCGCTGCCAGGCGGCTCAAATGGCGCGGAAGGGACTTCATACCGATGACGAGGGTCATAGTGTCCTGTTCCGCCAATAACTTGCTCGATTCGCCCGCGGATTGTCGTGTCGGGCAAGGCGCGCCGACGAGGCATAGTGAGCACTATGGCGAGGAGGCGCAACGCCGCCCGGCGCGACAAGACGCGGCGCAGCGAGTGAGTTATTGGCGGAACAGGACACTTAGTTGCAGCCGCAGCCGCCGCCGGCCGTGCCGGTGGCGCCCCGCGATCCTTCGCGGGACTCATAGATATGATCCATATACGCCCCGGAAATGGCGTCGCGATCCCATGACATGATGGGATCCGCCAAGCGGTCGCGCTCATAGGGCTTGACCCAGGGTTGGATGCTGCTGCATGCCCCAAGCAAGAGCCCGATGCCGACCACGGCAAGCTTCAATGAGGTGCCCACGGCACGTTTCGGTGAGGTGTCCACGGTCACTCGCGGATGAGCTGGCGAATGCGGTCTTGGTACTCGTTCTCGTCGCCCGGCCGATAGCCGCGGTGGATGTAGCGGATCTCACCCTTGCGGTCGATGATGACGGAGCTCGGCATTTCGTCGACGTGGTACGCCTTGCTCACCTGGTTCGCAGGGTCGAGCAGCACCGGGAAGCTGACCGGTTTGCGCGCCATCAGCTCCTTGACCGGTGGCGCTTCCTTGTCGACATTGACCCCGATCAGCGTAAAGCCCGCCGGCTTGTACTTCTTGTACATCTGATCGAGCAAGGGCATTTCCTGCTGGCAGGGTCCGCACCAGGTCGCCCAGAAATTCACCATGACCACCTGGCCCTTGTACTGGCTCAAGGCGGCTTGCTGTCCGGTGAGCGCCGTAAGAGTAAAGGCGGGCGCGGGTCCCGAGGCATCGCCGCCGGCCGCGAAAGCCGTCGACGCGATGACGAGGGCTGCCATCGCACAGCGCTTGAATAATTTAACCGTGGGAACTGTCATTGATCTGTCCTCCTGATCAGTAGAAAAAGGTCAAGCCGAGAGTGGCCTCAATGTTGTGGACGTTCTTGGTTCGGCCGGTCAAATCGGTCTCGAACACGTGATCTCTCACGTCCAGGTGCATCGCGAGCCAATCTGTAATCAGAAGGCGCTCGCCCATCCCGAAATTCAGCGCAAACCGGTCCTTGTCGGCAAATTTCACATCACCCATGCCCACCGTCACATACAGGGCTGAATTGAACGCATGTCCCCGCCCGAGAAAGATCTCGCCCGGAAGTACGTTGTAGCCTACGTCCAGGTCGTAATACGTGAGGCGTCTCCCAGAGTCGCTCACCACGGTGATCGCCGGGAACACATCCTCGAGACTGGTGGTGCCGGCCTTGGAGCGGGCCAAAAAGGCCTCCAAGAAAATGTCCTCCGACACGTGGTAGGCCGCGCGCACGCCGTAGATCGGATTGGTGCCGAAGTCCTGAATGCTGAGGGCGCCGAAGTAGCCCCCCAATTCGAAGTCCTTGGCCTTGATCTTCGGTGTCTTCACCGCGCGGCGGTTGACCTGCGGTTCGATGATCGAGGGCTCGCCTTGGGGCTCCTCGGCAACGACCTCTGTCTTCGCCTTCTCGCCGCGATGGAACCAGCCGCAGCCGGACAGCAGCGCCGCCGCTAGAAGAACACTGCTAAGCCGAATTTCCATTCTTCCGGTTCCTCATTCTGATTCTGGTTGGTGAAGACGACATACTTGCGCCAATCCGCACGCCACATGAATCGCCTGGTAATGAAGCCGCGCGCCCCCACGGAAACATAGGCCAGCTGGTTGCTGGTCTGGAGCGGCTTCGGCGGCACCTTATCGTCGATGTACTGTTCGCCGAATCCGATGCCCGCCGTGGGCGAGAACCAGCGCCACTCCGGTATGAACGTATGCCGCATTCCGAGGCTGGCAATGTACCGGTTATCGATGGTACCCAGGGCCTGCTGCAGGACGAATTCGACGTCGAGGCTGTCCGTGAGACCGAAATCGCCCCAGGTGGTGACCAAATTCTGGTGATTGAAGACGCCGTAACCCGCGCCGATCTCCCAGCGGTGGGTCGCGAAATCCGGATACGGCGGTATCGGCGCCGGCTCTCCCGAGACGAGCTTGGTGAGAGCCAAATCGGAGCGGCGCGACCAGCCTTCCTGGCCGCGCGGCGCGCGCACCTTGTACCACTCGGTGCGGCTGTAGAGCACGGTGACCACTTCGTCGCGGCCCACCACATAGACCACGGGATAGCCGCGACCCGGGCCGCTGCGCATCTCCAGGTAGGGCTCGGCAACGACGACTTCAAGGAGTTGTTCCTTCGCGTGGACCAGTGTGACACTGAACGCCTGCAGCAGCAGGAGGGCGAGCAGTGGTCGCATCAGCTCAAATCGCCGGCGCGACGAATGGATCGTTGTAGTACTGCGCGCCAATGTCCAGCCATTCTGCGATCAAACGCAACTCCGCCGCTGTTAAGAATCCCGTGTGGTCAAGAACAGGGTCTTGATAGGTCCCGTCAAACATCCTCAAAAACTTCAGCACCGAGCCGCTCGCGCTGCCGGCCGTCATGGGCGGCGCCAATGACACCGGCACCATGATCGTCGTCGGCAAACCGGTCACCGGGTCCGGCGGACCGGGCGCAGGCACCAAAAGACCTACTAGCACTCCATTATTAAGCGTCTGTTCGTTATGTGCAAACAGCAGTTCCTCGTAGGAGGTGACTACGGTGGGATCGACATTGGAGGCGCTGTCGGTCAGATCCAGCTGACCTGCAGGAACCATCTGGACGGCGGCGTTTGCAGCGTTCGCCGGGTTGTGACAAAGCACGCACTTGTGATCAGGGTTGGGATCGCCCGCTACAGTACTCAGCCGCGGCAAATACCATAGCGGTTGGATCTGGTGCGAGACATTGCCGTCGGCGGTGGCGTCGGGATAGTGGATGGTGCTGCGGCAAAGCGGATCCCACGTCGCGCAATGGGCGTTGGCCGGGCTGGGCGTCGAGAGATTCGCATAGAGATAGGAGAATGCCTTATCGGCCGGCCGGCCGGCCGTGACCGGATCGGTCCACACGTCGCTGTAGATCACGTCGATGGTCGGCAGCTCCGAGCAGGGGGTGGTGGCGCCGGGGGGAGTGACCGCATTGGCGCAGGTATTCCACGCCCGGGTATCCGCCATGGTGTCGCCGACATTGGCGGCCGACAGGTTGGCTTTTGTATTCGGAAACGGCATACCCACGGCCGTGGCTCCGACATTGACCGACGTGGTCAGTCCCGAGCGGCCGTGAGACGGCGTGGATTTGCTGCCTGCGACGTGGCAGCCGTTGCAAGTCTTCGTTTCGCCGGGAATCAATTGCATCCAGCTCTCATGCCGCGCGCCGATGCGCCGCGCATTCTTGTCGAGCACGTCGACGGTGAACGGTACATTGGCCGGCAATTGGACTTTCACCGAACCGTCCGGTTCGACCGGCGCGTAGGCGAGAATCTCACGCATCCCCAAGCCCGCGGGGCCGAACGCCGAGGCGTTGATCTTGCGCACGGTCTTATCGGGAATCTCGACTGCTTTCTCGATTCTCACGAAGCGCGCCGGGCGCTGATCGGCGGTGGCCTGTTGGGGGTCGGCCAAGGCGGCGATATTGGGAACCGTATTGTTGGTTTCGGCGCCCACCATATCGATTCCGTCGAAGTCGTAGACGCTGCGTATGACGAGCAGACCCAGTCCGCCGTTGCTGTTGTGGGCCAAATTGGCGGCGGCGCTGCCGGGGGCAGGCACGAAATCCGGGATGAAGGTCGGCACCGGAGTGCGCGCCTGCATGATGACCGGTTCGACGATGACGGTGCCCGCTTCGGCGCCGAGGATGGGGCTCAAGGTGCTCTTGCCGACGTCGTAGATCCAGATGGTGTATTGCGGCGGGGCCAACTGCACATTGGCGCCGCTGGTGTTGCCGGATGTGCAAACGCTGGTGGTGGCCGGCGTCACGGTCGTATTCAGCACCAAGCAGGGAGCCCAGCTGACGAGCATTCGATTGGTGCCGTCGTACAGCGGATAGGCTGACGCAAACCGGCCGCCCATGGAAGGCAGGTTCGCGTCGGTGGTGATTCCGAGCGTGGTCGCACTGGACTGCGCCGTTCCGGCCGACCCCGTCGGCGTCGACGGCTGATTGATTTCCACGAAATTGGCGGCATCGATCTGCACGATGTCGCCGCCCTGCTGCGTGCCCAGAAACGGCCGCACAATGGCGATCAACTTGCCGTCCGCGCGTTGCCGGGCGTTCAAGAATTGGATCACGTTATTGCTCGTGCCGGCGAGGTTGGCGCCTGTGGCGTGGCTGTTCTCGCCGTAGAAGAGCTCGAGTCCGCTGCCGTCCGGATTGGCGCGGTACAGACTGATCTGGTTGCCGTTGATGGATTCGTATCGCGAGAACACGATTTGACCATTGGCGAGCACCGAGGGCGCAAAGTCGTGATTGGTGTTGAAACTGATCTGATGGATGCCGGTGCCGTCGGCGTTCATGACGTGCAATAGGAATATGGGCTGCTTGCGGTCGTCGGTCTGCGCCGGGTATTGCGGGCGGCCTTCGTCGATCAGAATGGCCTGTGTCGCGGCCTGGCGCGTCGAGGCGAACACGATGCGCCCGTCGGGCAGGTAGTGCGCGCCCACGTCATGGCCCGCAGTCGTGTTGTCGTTGGTGAGCTGGGTCACCGTTTTCAACACTGCGTCGTACTGATAGATCTTCCAGTTGGGCTGAGTGGCATCCGTGTTGGGCTTGTTCGGATTCAGGGGCAGCCGCAGCGAGAACACCAGCTTCTTGCCGTCGGGCGACGCGTCGAGGTCCCGAACGTCGCCCATGCCCTTAGTGATCGACATCGTGACGTTGGTCTCGAGGGAGCCCGGGCTGGCCTGCGCGCGGATGTAGAGATCGCCGCCGGTGGTGGACGTGATCAGGTCGCGGACATCGATATCCGCCTTCGGAGTCGCGGCGGGTGCAGGACGCTTGACATAGGCCAGCGGAAAATTCAGCGTGCCGGGATCCTGGGTCTGCGCGCCGGCAAGACCCGGCGCATGTCCGCTGACGCCGCCGGCGCAGCCGACCATGATCAACGCCGGGAGCAACAGCGCCGCCAGTTTCAGGGGACCGTGACGGAGTTCACGCGCGTGCAAAGTGTTCATGTTGCGGCTACCTACGTTCGATCATCGGTTCAGCGGTCAAGTCTGCCTTGTTTGCGCGGGGTCATTGAACTTAATTGGTCTCAAAATCGCAACTTCGTCCGAGTCGCAAGCGCATTGTGTTAACACACTCACAGAAGAACTCGGCCACATCCGTTTCTCTGTGCATCTAAGAGCTGACCTCTGCAAATTCAGGCTGAAGGATATAGGTGGACACTGGGTTCCCGATATGTCGCGAAACACCGACGTCGTTCGGACGAGACATTACTTGAGGTCTTTTTCGCTAGGTATATTTGCGCCACGTCGAAATCACAACTCACGCGAGTGGATGTGCATATGAAGAATGGGATGGCAACGCCAAAGATGAACGGTACGCACCTCGTGCGGCGGTGTGCGCGCACGAGCGCCATGGCCGGCGCGCTGCTGCTCGGCGCAACGGCGTTCGCCGCCGGCCCCACCGCCGATCAAGCGACGCGAATGTACAATCGCATCGCCGGCGTACCGCCCACGGCCACGGTGCTCGCCAACATGATCGCCACCGATCCGGTGAGCGCCGCGTTGCTCGCGACCAACGACAAGGCGTTCTACAACGACACCATCCGCAACCTGGCGGCGCCCTGGACCAACCGCGATCAATCGGTGTTCGTGCCGCTCAACGATTACACCGCCACGGTCGTCGGCATGGTGCGCGACGACGTCCCGTTCAATACCTTGCTCAGCGCCGATCTCGTATACATCGCCGATTCGGCCTCCGGCGTCCCGGCCTACTCGGCGACGAACAACGACATGTACCAAACCCTGGACAACAACAACGTCGACCTCAAGGCACACCTCGTGTCCAGCACCCAGTCGGCGCTGTCGGGCATCCCTGCGGCGGCCACCGCCGGTGTCATGACGACCCGCGGCGCGGCCAGCGCCTTCTTCATCAACGGCACGAACCGCGCCATGTTCCGCTTCACCATGATGAATCACCTCTGCAACGACCTGCAGACCGTCATGGACATCACCCGGCCGCCGGATCGAATCCGCCAGGACGTGACCCGCAGCCCGGGCGGCGTCAGCACCTTGTTCTTGAACAACTGCATCGGCTGCCACAGCGGCATGGACCCGATGGCTCAGGCCTTCGCCTACTACAACTTCAATAACATCGATCCCACGACCGCCAGCACCATGGGACAGATCGTGTACACGGCCGGCCAGGTTCAGCCCAAATATTTCATCAACAAGACCAATTTCCCGCAAGGCTATTCGACTCCGGACGATGGCTGGACCAACCGCTGGCACACCGGGCCGAACGAGATCTTGGGTTGGCGCGGGCCCGGCAGCGGCAACGGCGCCAAATCTCTCGGCCAGGAGCTCGAGAACAGCGCGGCATTTGACAGCTGCCAGGTCGCGCGGGTGTTCAAGTATGTGTGTCTGCGCGCGCCCAACAACACCAACGACTTCAACCAAATCAATTCGATGATCTCGTCGTTCCAAGCGCATCAATACAAGTTGCGGCAGCCCTTTGCTGAGGCCGCCGCCTACTGCATGGGGAATTGAGCATGAACGTTACACGCATAGCCGCTCTGCTCGCCCTCGCGGCCTCGTTTACCTTGAGCGCCTGCGGCGGGGGCGGTGCGCCCACGACGGCGACCGCAGCCACGGCTCCCACGAGCCAGGCGGCCTCCTACACCGGTCCCGCGCCGGCTACGGCCGACGTCCAGGCCTTCGCGGTCAATTTCTGGGCCAATGTGCGCGTGCAGAATCGTTGCGGCCAGTGCCACAATGCGACGAGTCCGGCGCAGATGCCGAACTTTGCGCGCAGCGACGACGTGAACCTGGCCTATGCGCAGGCCAACACCGTGGTCAATCTCTCTCAGCCCTCGACCTCGCTCATCGTCACCAAGGTGAGCGGCGGACACAACTGCTGGCTGGCCGACCCCAATGCCTGCGGCCAGATCTTGACCACCTGGATCAGCAACTGGGCCGGCGCCACCGGGGCGGCGTCCGCCACGCAGGTGCAGCTGGTCGCGCCTCCGATTCAATCCGTCGGACAGAGCTTGAATTTCCCGGCTGACCTCGGCGCCGACTACTCCAACACGGTGTATACGCTTACCAGCAAGTATTGTGTGCGCTGCCATTCCTCGACCGCGAGCGCGGCTACGATGCAATCACCCTATTTTGCCGACCCGACCCTGGCGATTGCTTATCCGGCTGCGATACCGAAAATCGATTTCACCGGGTGCATTCCGTCCACAACCGGCAGCGCTCCCGGCGCGTGCGGCACGAATTCGCGCTTCTATCAGCGCCTGCTGACCGACAATCACAATTGTTGGGACAATTGCGCCGCTGACGCGGCGCAGATGCTCGCGCAGATTCAGGCGTTCGCGAAATTGCTGACTCCGGCCAACATCGATCCCAGCCTCGTGGTCAGCAAGGCTCTCTCCCTGTCTCAGGGCACGATCGCGAGCGGCGCGAATCGGTACGACGCGGACACTATCGCGAAATACGAGTTCCAGACCGGCAGCGGCTACACCGCCTACGACACCAGCGGCATCGACCCCGCAGCCGACCTCACGATCACCGGCAATGTGCTCTGGTCCGGCGGCTGGGGCATCAATGTGGGTGCCGGGGGCAAGGCGCAGGCCAGCACGTCGGGCAGTGCGAAGATCTACAACTTGATCCAGGCGACCGGGGAGTTCTCGGTCGAAGCCTGGGTCGCTCCCGCGCTGGTGGCGGTCGACAAGTCCTATATGGTCAGCTATTCGGGCGGCGACACCTTGCGCAACTTCACGCTGGGTCAAACCAACCAAGACTACGATTTCATGCTGCGCGGCTCGAAGTCCGATCTCAACGGCATGATGCAGCTCAAGACTCCGGATGCGGCGATGCTGCTCCAGGCTTCCTTGCAGCATGTGGTGCTCACCTACGATCCCGTGAACGGACGCCAGATCTACGTCAACGGCGTGAATGCGAACGTTCCCGACCCCCAGAAGGGCGGCACGATCTCCAACTGGGACAATACCTTCGCCTTGGTGCTCGGCAACGAAGTGTCCGGCGATCGCTCATGGCAGGGATTGATCAAATTCGTCGCCATCCACAGCCGGGCGATGTCGGCGACGCAGGTGATGCAGAACTTCAACGCCGGCGTGGGTCAGCGCTTCTACATGCTGTTCAACGTCTCGGCCGTGACGGGCGTGTCGCAGGCCTACATCATGCTCACGGCCAGCCAGTACGACAGCTACAGCTACATGTTCTACCAGCCGACCTTCATTTCGCTGGATACGACGGTCAAGCCCAACAACATCCCCGTCAAGGGCATGCGCATCGGCATCAACGGCACCGTTCCGCAGGTGGGCCAGGCCTTCATACCGATGAATGCGACGGTAACCGCGGCGGGCTACACGGCCCAGGGCGAGGTGCTGTCGAATATCGGCACGGTCATCGGCTTGCAGAGCGGACCGCTCACCGATCAGTTTTTCCTGACCTTCGATCAGCTGGGCAGCCAGACCCACGTGGTGGTCGAGCCGACGCCGACGCCGCCGCCGTTTGCCCCGGGCCCGATCGTAGCCGACATCGGCGTGCGCACGTTCGCGCAGATCAATTCGACCCTGTCGCAACTCACGGGCGTGCCCACCACGAACCCCGCCGTCAGCTCGACCTATCTCGCCGTGCAGCAGCAGTTGCCGGCCAATCCGACGCTCGAGGGTTTTTCCTCGTCGAACCAGATAGGCGTCGCGCAATTGGCGATCCAGTACTGCAACGCCGCCGTAAATTCACCGACCTTGCAGCCGCAGGTGTACGGGGCGACTTTGACCGCCAATCAGTTCACGACTGTGGGCGGTACGAGTGTCGTCACGAGCGCGCTCGCGGCTCGTGTGCTGGGCAGCGGCCTGAATAGTCAGCCGGCCGCGTCGACGCTAACCGGCCCATATAGCGCGGCCACGCCGACCACCCTGGGCACAGGCGAGCTTACCCATCTGATCGCCCAACTGTGCTCGGACAACAACTGCAACTCGCTCCCGGGCACGTATGCGGTCGCTGCGGCCGCCTGCGCCACCGCGTTGGGCAGCGCCGATATGTTGATCAATTGAGCAGACGAATCGAAGAGGTCTTTAATATGAGCAAGAAGTCAAAGGCTCTGGGTATTCACGAACCGCTGCGTCACCAGGATCATCCTCGGCCGCGCACGCGCCGCGAATTCCTCGCGCAGAGTTTCATCACCGGAGCAGCCACGGTGGTCGGGCCTTCGTTGCTTGGGATGCTGGCGGCTCCGCGCCGGGCCCGTGCTGCGCTCGATCCGGACGTTCAAAGCTTGCTTGCCACGTGCAGCATCACGACAGGCGCAGGCAAGATCCCGTTCATCTGCTTCGACCTCGCGGGCGGCGGCAACATCGCCGGCTCCAACGTGTTGGTCGGCGGTCCCAAAGGGCAGCTCGATTTCTTGTCGGTCGCCGGCTACAGCAAACTGGGATTGCCGGGCACCATGGTGCCGAGTCCGAGCGTCACGGGGACTTTCATCGACAGTACCTTCGGTTTGCGTTTTCATTCGGACAGCGCACACCTGCGCGGGATCAAGACGCGCGTAAAGACCGCGTCGGCCATGACGAATACGTCGGGTACGGTGATTCCGGCGCTGTCGCAGAACGATACCAACACCAACCCGCACAATCCGATGTACGCCATCTACCAGTATGGCGCGCGCGGCGGGCTGCTCAATCTGGTCGGCTCCGAGAGTTCCATGTCGGGCGGCAGTTCCATGTCGCCGCCGACGATGGTCATCGCCGCGGCCCAGCCCACCAAGGTCTCGAGTCCCGCGGACACTCAGGGGCTGGTAAGCACCGGCCAGCTGAGCACATTGTTGCCCCATCCCTCTGACGTCACCAACGTCTTGGAATCGATGAAGCGCATCAGCGACGCGAAGTACGCGAAGGTAACCGCCTATCCGACTTCGCCGACGTTGAATGCCGCCGCGCTGGGTACCGGCCCCGCCAATCCCGGCATCGCAGGCTGCGGCTACACGAAAGCAGCCTACACGGTCGACACGTACAGCAGCCCGAGCGCGGTCGACGCGAGTCAGGATCCGAAGGTCGTGGGTCCGAGCGGCATCTTCAGCGCCGCCGAGTTCCAGAGCAACTCCGACTATCAAAAGACCGCTGCCGTCATGAAGCTGGTCATCGACGGCAACGCCGCGGCCGGCACCATCGAAATGGGTGGATTCGACTATCACTCGGGCAACCGAATGGATGGTGAGGCGCGCGACTTGAACCTCGGCAATTGCATCGGCGCCTGTCTGGAATATGCGGCCCGTGTCGGCAAGCCTGTCATGATCTATGTCTTCAGCGATGGTTCGCTCGCCAGCAACGGCATGATCGACAGCTCTGTGGGCGGCCGAGGCAAGGGCGTATGGACCGCCGACAATCAAAGTGTCGCGGCGACCTATTTCTTGGTTTACAGCCCCAAGGGCAAGCCGGTTCCCATGCAGACCAACCCGGAGCTGAGTCTGCAGATCGGCAGCTTCAACTCCGACGGCTCCATCAATACGACCAGCAGTCCCGCCGGCAACAACGTTCCCAACTTGGTGCAGATGGTGGTGCTGAATTACATGGCCCTCCATGGCGACGCGATATCCGGCTTCACGCTCAACGGCACTGCCGTGCCGGGCTTCCCGAATCTGTACCCGGCGCCGAACTTGAACAACACGCTGGGAACGGGCACGGCACTGGAGCCCTTGATCGCCTTCAATCCGATCGTGAACGGAAAGGTCGGGGCGTGATGATCGGGGATCCGACCACCGGGTCGGATCCTCTTGGTTGTCTCATTCAAGAGACATTCACCGGGCGCTTCACCGCTTGTAATGTTTGCAAGGCCGGGCGCCGCGCGCGTGATGCTTAGGTCGAGGACGCAAGGGATCCAAGCTTTGCGCCGCATCTCGATCAATTTCCTTGAATGTGCGCCAAGTCATACAGAAATCTAGCAAAGCAGCAGGGTGCCGCGTTGACACTACGGCTCGCATTGTGCGATTTTGCATAAGGTCCGATCAGGACAGCGGGATTACCAGCGTGAACGATTTATTGCCGCGGTTCGGATGCGGCGCGAAGACAATCAGATCGGGAATGCCGCGGTGAGGCCATCACCGCATGCGTAGAGCATTGCTTGGCCTGAGCCTGATGTTGAGCGCCTTGCTCGGCGTATCGTCCCCGGTCGCATCCTCGCGGGCGGCCGCGCCCTCGCTGGTGGGCAAGAACGCGCCCGACTTTGTGCTCAAGGCCATGGATGGAAGAAATCTGCGCATGTCCGAATTTCGCGGCCAGGTGGTATTGGTGAATTTCTGGGCACGATGGGCGGGCGACTCACGGCAGGAGATGCCGGCTCTCGATAGAATAAACACCACGTACAGCCGGGCCGGTCTGGTGGTGCTCGGTGTGTCGGTCGACGAGGATCTGGGCCGCGCGCGCGAGTTCGCGGGCGCCATGAAGGTGTCATATCCCATCATGTTCGACACCGGCGCGGCCATCGGCCGGGATTACCTTCTTCAGAAAATGCCCATGACGATCCTGGTCGATCGAGCGGGGGTGGTGCGGTATTCCAATGTCGGTTTCAAGCGCGGCGACGAGCGCGCTTATCTTGATCACATTCGCGAACTGCTGCGCGAGTAAACGATAGGTCAATCATGAATCCCAAGTATCGAGTTGTGTCGATCATTGCGCGCGGAGCGTTGCTGGCCTGTGCCTGGGCCGCGGGCGCGGCGCTCGCCGCGCCCTCCGCTGCCACTGCCGCCGCGGGCGGCCCACCCACTGCCACCGCGCCTGCGACCCCTGCATCCGGCACCACGGCCGCGCCGGATGTCGCTCCAGCGGCGGGCGTTGCGCCCGCCGACAACTTCAAGACGCTGGATCAAGAAGTGCAGGGCCTGAAGAAAGACGTCATCGATCTGAACAAGGATCTGTTCGTGCTGGAAGAGGAATTGCTGTTTCCCTCCAACACCCAGGTTGCCTTGTACGTGTCCATGGACGTGGGCGCGTTTTTCGCTCTGGATTCGGTGACCGTCAAGATCGACAACAAGGAAGTGAAGAATTACCTGTATACCGCTCGCGAGGCGGACGCTTTGCTCAAGGGCGGTGTGCAACAAATCTATCTGGGCAATCTCAAGGTCGGGAAGCACGAGCTGGTGGCGTTTTTCACCGGCAAGGGACCGGCCGAGCGCGATTACAAGCGCGGCGCCACGATCAACTTCGACAAGGGCATCGGCGCCAAGTATTTGGAACTCAAGATCACGGACCGAGTGGCCAAGCATCAGCCAGAGTTCTCGATCAAAGACTGGGAATGATGCGTGCGACGTGTGACTAACAGACTCCGGCCGCTCATCTTGAGCGGGTTGCTGCTGGCGTTGCCGCTGACGGACGCCGACGCGAAGAACATCAAGCCGGACCCCAACGGCCTGCCTCCGCAGGACGTGAAGGATTTGCACTACGGCGATGTGCTGTTCTATTTCTTTCAAGACGATTATTTCGATTCGATTACACGCCTGCTCGCGGCCCGGCAACTCGAACGCATTCCGCACACCCAAGGCGAGGCGGAGCTGCTCTTGGGCGGCTTGTACCTGTCCCTCGGCGAGCACGTCGAAGCCGGCAGGATCTTCGAGGCGCTGCTGAATCAGAATACTTCCGAAGCGGTGCGCAACAAGGCCTGGTTCTACTTGGGCAAGGTCTGGTATCAGCGCGGCTACCTGGGCGAATCCGAGCGCGCGCTGCGCCAGGTTTCGGACAAGATCGACCCGCGCATCAGCGCCGAGCGCTACATGCTGCTCGCGCAGCTGATGATGCGGCAGAATCGCTACGACGACGCCATCACGGCGCTCCGCAGCTGGCACGGCGCGCCCGACTGGACCGCCTACGCTCAGTTCAACCTAGGGGTGGCGCTGGTGCGCCGTGAGCGGCTTGCGGACGCCATCCCCTACCTGGATCGGGTGGGGCGCATCGAGACGCGCAGCGAGGAGCTGCTGTCGCTCAAGGACAAGGCCAATCTCGCGCTGGGGTTCGCGCTGCTGCAGGCGCAGCGCGCGGCGGAAGCCAAGCCCATCCTGCAGCGGGTGCGTCTTGAAGGTCCCTACTCGAGCAAGGCGCTGCTCGGCGTCGGTTGGGCGGACGCCGGGGTCGGAGAATTCAAGCGCGCTTTGGTGCCGTGGCTCACTCTGCGCAAGCGCAACCTGCTCGATTCCGCGGTGCAGGAGTCCTTTCTCACGGTGCCCTACGCCTATAATCAATTGTCGGCGACGGGCCAGGCCGCTGAATACTACAATTCCGCCATCGAATCCTTCGATGCAGAGATGAAGCGGATCGACGACTCGATCGAACAGATCCGCGGCGGACATTTGCTCGACCGCCTGCTGGATGACGATAAAAAAGACACATTGACGTGGTATTGGCAGCTCACGACTCTGCCCAATGCGCCCGAGTCGCGGTATCTGTACCAGCTGTTGGCGAGCAACGAATTTCAGGAAGGTCTCAAGAATTATCGCGAACTCAATTATATGAGCCGCAATCTGGACAATTGGCGCGAAGCCGTGTCGGCCTACGACGACATGCTCGACACGCGCCGGGAGGCGTACAACCGGCTCGCGCCGAAGGCCGATGCCGTCATGTCCGCGACCGATCTGGCCGGTCTCACGCAAAAGCGCGTGGACTTCGAGTCGCGCCTCAACGAAATCGAGAAATCCAAGGATGTCGCGGCCCTGGGAACGCCCGAGGAGCAGCGGACGTGGGTCCGATTGAGGCGCGTCGAGGACTACCTCGCGGCGCACCCGGACGATCCGGATCTCGCCGAAATGCGGGAAAAGGAGCGCCTGATGAAGGGCGTCGTGTACTGGCGGCTGTCGGGGAGTTTCAAAGCCCGGCTGTGGAACGCACGGCGCTCGGTCAAGGAACTCGAAGCCGAACTCAAGGAAACCCAGAAGCGCGCGGTGCTGGTTCGCCAGGCGCGGGCCGGCATGCCGACCAATACCGGTGTCTACGCCGGGCGGGTTGGGGCGATACGCGCCCGCATGGATCAGCTGCAGCAACGCCTGGCCGATGTGTCGGCGGAACAGAATCGATTCTTACAGGCCCTCGCCATCCGCGAGCTCGAAGGTCAGAAGCTGCGCATCTCGACTTACCAGATCCAGGCCCGCTATGAGCTGGCGGCCATCTATGACCGCGCCTCGAACGACAAGCCCAAGGCGAAGCCGTGAAGAACCTGCGGCCTTCATTCAGCAGTACAGTTGGCGCGGCGGCTTCGGCCGCGGTGCTCCTCGCGGCGCTTGGCGCTGCGCCGAGCCATGCCGCGAACAAGAATCCGCCGACCATCAAGGACCTCGAGTCCCAGCAACTCGACGTGAACACCGATCCGCCGAGAAACGTCGACGCCAACAAGACCATGGACAGCTACAAGCGCTTTCTCGACTTGAACGCGGGCGATGCCGCGTTGCGCGCCGAAGCGCTGCGCCGCCTGGGCGATCTGAATCTCGAAAGCTCCGAATCCGAGCGGATCGAGCGCGAACTCATTACCAACGAGGGCCTGCGCGCCACGGAAGCCATCCACTTGTATTCCGCCCTGCTGAAGACCTATCCCAAGTACGAGCGCAACGATTCGGTGCTCTACCAGCTGGCGCGCGCCTACGAACTCAATGCGCAGCCCGACAAGGCGCTGTCGACCTTGGATCAGCTGGTAGCGACCTATCCCAACAGCCATTACATCGACGAAGCGCAGTTCCGGCGCGGCGAATTGCTGTTCTCGAACAAGACATACCCCAAGGCCCAGAGCGCGTACGAGGCCGTCATCAAGATCGGTTCTTCGTCCGGGTTCTACAACCAGAGTCTCTACAAGCATGGGTGGTCGCTGTTCAAGCAGGGCGAGAACGAGCGCAGCTTGGATTCCTTCGCGGGCGTGCTCGATTCCGTGCTGGTGTCGAAGCGCGATCCGGCGGAGTTGATCGAACTCGAGACCCTGACCCGGCCGAACCGCGAGCTGGTGGAGGACACCTTCCGGGTCATGAGCATCACCTTCTCCTATCTCGAGGGCCCGAAGACGATCGACGCCTTCGTCAAGCGCCGCACGCCGCCGGGGCGGCTGCCGCGGCCCTACTCGTACCTTCTGTATGCGCGCCTAGGCGATCTCTACATGGAAAAGGAGCGCTATACGGACGCGGCCGACAGTTACCGCGCCTTCGTTTCGCAGGACCGCAACAACGAGAAGGCGCCGTTGCTGGAGATGCAGGCCATCGAGGCATACCAGAAGGGCGGATTCCCGCAGCTCGTGCTGCAGGGCAAGAAGGAGTTCGTGGAGAACTACAGCTTCGGCACGGCGTACTGGCAGGGCAGGGATCCCAAGAAAGAACCGCAAGTCGTCGCCGTGCTCAAGACCAACCTCAAGGATGTGGCGCAGTACTACCACGCGCAGGCGCAGCGCAGCAAGAGCGTGGCGGACTATCAGGAAGCGGCGAAGTGGTATCGCAGCTACCTCACGTCCTTCCCCGATGACCCGGATTCGGCCGTCACCAACTACTTGCTCGCCGACACCTTGTACGAGAGCAAGCAATATCTCGACGCCGCCAAGGAATACGAAAGCACCGCCTATCACTATGGCAACCATGAGAGGTCCGCGGCGGCAGGATATGCAGCCATCATCGCCTACGGCAAGCAAGAAGAGACGCTGAACGGCGACGCGAAGGCGGCGGTGCACAGCCGGAGCGTGGACAGCTCGCTGAAGTTCGCGCTGGCCTTTCCCGCCCACCCGGAGAGCGCAGCGGTGCTGACACGAGCCGCCACCGATCTCTATACGGTCAAGGACTATCCTCGGGCAACCGCGGCGGCCGAGGCTCTGTTGGCGCACCAGCCCCCGGCGGACCCCACCAAACAACGCGTGGCATGGACGGTGATCGGAAATTCGAACTTCGAGCAGGGCGTGTTCGACAAGGCGGAAACGGCGTATGTCCAAGCACAGGCGCTGATGCCCGCGAATGACCCCGAGCGTGCGGTGATCGTCGAGCGGCTGGCGGCATCGATTTACAAGCAGGGCGAACAGAAGAGCAAATCCGGCGACAGTGCGGCGGCGGTGGATGATTTTTTACGCGTGGCGGCGTTGGCGCCGACCTCGAAGGTGCGGGCGAACGCGGATTTTGATGCCGCCGGGCTGCTCATGAAGGACAAGCAATGGGATCGGGCCATCGTCGTGTTGGAGGGTTTCCGCCGCAATTTTCCGCAAAGCCCGCTGCAGCCCGATGTCACGCGCGATCTCGCGGTGGCGTACACGGAATCCAATCGTCCCGGCCAGGCGGCGGTGGAATTCGGGCGGATTGCGCAGAGCCCCGGCGAATCGGCGGACGTGCAGCGCGAAGCCACCCTGCAGGCGGCGGATCTATACGACAAGGCGGGCGACACGGCAAAGTCGCGCGCCATGCTCGAGGCATTCGTGAAGCACTTTCCGCAGCCTTTGAATCCTGCGATGGAAGCGCGCAACCAATTGAGCATGATGGCGGCGAAGGCCGGCGATACGGCGGGCCGTGATGTTTGGCTCAGAGACATCGTCGCCGCCGATCGCGCGGCGGGCGCGGCCCGCACGGATCGCAGCCGGGCCTTGGCGGCGAAGGCGACGTTGACCTTGGCGATTCCGGTCCGAGAAGAGTTCCGAAGAATCAAACTGGCGGCGCCGCTCAAGAAATCGCTGGCCGAGAAGCGCAAGGCGATGGAAGCCGCGCTCAAGGCCTATGAACAAGCGGCCGACTACCAGGTGGCCGACGTCACCACGGCGGCGACCTTCGAGAGCGCCGAACTGTATCGGCAGTTGGGCAAGGACTTGATGAGCTCGGAGCGGCCGAAGAATCTATCCAAAGACGAATTGGAGCAGTACAACGTATTGCTCGAGGAGCAGGCCTTCCCGTTCGAGGAGAAGGCGATCAAATTGCACGAAGTCAACGCAGCGCGAGCCAAGGACGGCACCTACGATGAGTGGGTGCAAAAGAGCTACGCCGCGCTGGCGCAACTCAATCCAGGCCGTTACGGCAAGGTGGAAATCGGTGAGCAGCTGGTCGAATCGATTCGTTAGCCTGGGTGCGCTCGCGCTGCTCGCGGCCTGCCACAGTGCGCCGCTGAAAGCGTCGCGCTCGCCTGCGCCCGTGGAGGCCGCCGCAGGCAACGCGACCCCTGTCGAGAGTCCCACCATCCCCGAGCGCGCGACAATGCAATACACGCAGGCGCTGCAGCTCATGAAATCGGGACGCGACACCGACGCGGAGCTGCAGCTCAAAGACTTGGTTGTCGGTTATCCGCAATTGGCCGGTCCGCAGCTGAACCTAGGGATCCTATACATGCGCGATTCGCGCCTGCCCGAGGCAGAGACGGCGTTCAAGGCCGCCCTCGAACTGAAGCCGAACGATGCGGTGGCCGGCAATGAACTCGGCATCGTCGAGCGTAGGCTGGGGAAGTTTACGGAGGCCGAAGCGGCCTATCAGCGTACGATAGCCGCTGAACCTAATTACGCCCCGGCGCATCTGAACCTGGGCGTCCTGTACGATTTGTACCTTGCACAGCCGCAGAAGGCGCTCGATGAGTTCGAGCGCTACATCGAGATCGCCGGCGAAAACAAACAGGTCGCCGGCTGGGTGGTGGAATTGCGCAAGCGCGTCGGAGCCCCGGCGCCGCCGCCGGCGACGACCCAGAAGGAGCCCGCATGAAGAACGCGATGGCCGTGAATTGGATGGCGCTATTATTCGCCGCAGGTCCGGTGTTGGCGCAGCAGGCGGCGCCGCCCCCCGCGGTGCCGGCGGCACCCTCGGTAAAACCCGCCGCCCAGGCGACTGCGCAATCCGAGGCCGGCGACCCGCGCGCCGACACATCGAACGCGCCAACAACGGCCCCGGCGCCGTCAGCGACCCCGGCACCGTCCGCAGCCCGTCCGCCGTCCACAGGCCGCGCACAGGCGGCGCCTGCATCGGACGGCCGCTCCGGGGCGCCGGGCGGAGGATCGGGCCAGAAGTCGGCTCCCAACAAAATTGATCGGCTGGAATTGGGTACGGCCACCGTGACGGGCGACCGAGAGCAGCCGAAAGTCATGTATATCGTCCCCTGGAAACGGTCGGATATCGGCGATCTGGCGGGCAAGCCCATGAACAGTTTGGTAGATGAAATTCTGGCACCCGTGGATCGGGACGTGTTCAAGCGCGAGGTCGTTTATTACAACGCCGTGCAGGCAGACGCGTCCCAAAATGGTGCACCGCCCAAGCGGGGCCAGCAGGGTGAGAAGTAAGTCATAGCCGATTTTACGGAATCTGGTTGAATCGCAGGTTCGGGGCGGATGAGCATTTATCTAGGAGCGCGCAGATGAATTTTATGAATTCGGTGGTCAATTTCTTCAAGGACGGCGGGTTGTTCCTCTATCCGCTGGCCTTGATATTCGTGGTCGGCGTATCGATCGCCATCGAGCGATACGTGTACTTGACCCGCGAGACCTTTCGCAACCGCAGTCTGTGGGATGACCTGGTGCCCGCCTTGAGCGCCGGTAATTTCAAACAGGTGGTGAACCTGACGCAGAACTCCAAGGCGTCGATCGCCACGATCCTCAACTACGGAGTGGCACGAGTGGCGAGCGCACGACGGCGCGACGACATCGAGAAGGCGATGGACGAGAGCCTGCTCGAGGTCATTCCGCGGATCGAGAAGCGCACTCACTACCTGTCGTCGCTGGCCAACGTCGGCTTGTTGATCGGCTTGCTCGGCACCATCACCGGCTTGATCGGCGCCTTCAGCGCCGTGGCGACCGCGAACCCGGCTGAAAAGGCCAGCTTGCTCGCGGCGGCCATCTCGGTGGCGATGAACAACACGGCTTCGGGCTTGGCGGTGGCCATCACCCTGCTGACGACGCACATGTTTCTCGAATCCAAGACCACGTCGTTGATCGACAGCTTGGAAATCGCGTCGGTGAAATTCTTGAACTCCATCACCGAGCGGCAATCGGAACCGGCGCATGCGCCCGCGTCGCCGCCTACGCCCGCGTCGCGAGCCCCGGCCGCTGCCCGCGGCACGATCTAGCAAGACCCGCTCTCAAGGATGGTGCTCCAACCATGAAGTCAAAGTCTGCGCGCCTCGTCCGACGCAATCACGCCCGCTATCACCAGGGGCGTGACGATCTGAACATCGTGCCGATGATCGACATGATGGTGATCTTGGTGTTCTTCTTGATTTTCACCGCGGTGTTTTCCAAGACGAACATCCTTCAGATGAACCTGCCCAACAGCAGCAATGCCCTTCCGCTCGACTTGCCCAAGGACCTGAAGCTCGAAGTCATCATTCGCCCCGACGACATCGTGGTCAACGACCGCAACTCAGGTCCGCTCAAGGTCCTCGCCAATACGGCAAACGGCTATGATTTCGATGATCTGTCGGAATTCATGCGAAGGATCAAATCGCAGTATCCGCAGATGAGCGACGCGACCATTCTGTCCAGCCCCAATACCACCTACGACACCTTGGTGCAGGTCATGGACACGGTGCGCGTTTACCAGCTGCCGGTGGCGCCATTTTCGAAGGCGGAGCTGTTTCCGGACATCTCCATCGGGGATGCGCCCATATGACGTCTTACCGGATCAAACGCCATCGTCAACGGCGCCACGGCGCGAATCATTTCGCACTGATTCCATTCATCGACATGATGACCATTCTGGTGGTGTTCCTGCTGGCGCACACGGCGGAGGTGGACATCCTGCCGAACACCAAGAACATTTCGATTCCGCAGTCGCTGTCCGAGCGCAAGCCCAGCGCCGCCGTGGTCGTCATGATCACCAAGGACTCGGTGTACGTGGACGGCGAACTGGTCGGTTCATTGAGCGACGTCGTCGCCAACCAGGCCACGTCCTTCGCGCCCCTCAAGAGCGCGCTCCTGGCGCAGAACGCACGCAGCCTGCGAACCGCGGAGCAAACCGATCCTTCCAAGCGCGAAGTCACCATCATGGGAGACAAGAGCACGCCGTACACTGTGCTGAAGAAAATCATGTTGAGCTGCAGCGAAGCGGATTACGGCAAGGTGTCCTTCGCCGTGGTCGAGCGCGAAAGGGCGGCGACTTAAATGGCTGCCGCCAACCCCGCCGCGCAACGCGTAGCCACCGGACTCGCGCCGTATTACCGGCGCTATGAGCTGCCCTGGTCGCCGTCCGAGGAGATGGAACGGCGTTTCCGCGCCATTCTGCGCAATCTCGCCATCTTGTTCGCCATTATCGCGGTCATCATCCCCTTTCTGCCGCGGCATCGGATCGCCGTGAACACCGAATCACTGCCCGAGAGAGTGGTGCAATTGGTCATGGAGCCGCCGCCGCCCCCGCCTCCGCCGCCGCCGCCCAAGCCGGAGAAGCCCGCCGAGAAGGCGCCTGCCGTGCCCAAACCCGTCGTGCCCGTGGATCCGCGTGTCAAGGCGCAGAAGAGCCTGCAGGTGTTCGACCAGCTCGCCGCACTCCGCGATGTCGACATGGATAAATTCGCAAAAAACCAGCCAAAGACGACCGACCCGGGCGACGTGAGCGTGGTAAGCCGCAACATCATCTCCTCGAAGGTCGGCGGCACCAGCGGCGGCATCAGCGGGCCCACCAGCAGCGGCCTCGCGGCGGGTTCAGGGTCGCTGCGCGGCATCTACACGACGCAGGTGAAGGACCCGAACCTGGGCGCATCCGGCCAGGCGACGCGGGCAGGCGGCAGCGGCAAGGCGTCGCGCAGCGCGGATGAGATCGCCTTGGTGTTCACCAAGAACAAGGGGGCGATCGACGCGATGTACGCGCGCGCCCTGCGCGACAGCCCGGCCTTGCAGGGCAAGGTGGTGCTGGAATTGACCATCTCCCCGTCCGGCGACATCACCGCGGCGCGCATCATCTCCTCGGAGCTCAACGACAAGGAGTTCGAGAGCAAATTGCTGGCGCGCATCCGCCTGTTCAAATTCGAGGCGAAGGATGTCGCGACCCTGACGGCCACCAAACCCATAGATTTCTTCCCAGCAGGATGAACATACAATCTGAAATCGAGTTCTTCAGCGACTTGGGCCTGGTCGACAAGGCCCGATTCGTCACGCGCCTGATTTTCGAGGTTGCCGAAGAAGCCAAAGTGGGCGCCGGCGACGGCAACGACGCGGTGCGCCTCAAATTCGCGAATGAAATGAATCAACGATTGTCGCGCTTCGCCTACCAGTTATTGGGCGAGGATCCCGCACGCCCGCAGGACGACATCGTGATTCGCATGCTGCTGGGCACGCGCGCCGACAAGAACGCGGAACGCATCATGCAGAACGCCTATCGCCGCGTCCTCAACGGCTTCGAGAGCTTCGATACGACGGTCTTGCTCAACCCTCATTGAGAACCCGCGGCGCGGCGTTTGAGCGGGGTCTCCTGCTCTTCGGCGGCGTCGGTCTCGAACAGATGCAGGAGCTGTTCGGCGGATTCGCGCGTGGTTTGCAGAAACTTGCTTTCGTCATCCTGCACCGCCTGCTGCTTTGCCATGGTCGCTTCGTCGTGAGCGCGGAATCGGCGCACCGTTTCGAGCGCCTTGGACTTCGATAGTCCCAGAGTCTCGAGGACCTTTTCGGACATCTCGAGGCTGGACCCGAAGGTCTCGCGAATCGTGTAGCGCACCTCCAAATCCATCAGCCGAAACGCATGCTGGCGATTGCGCGCGCGCGCAAAGATCTTCAAATGCGGGAAATGCTTGCGGATCAGTTCCGCGGTCCTCACCGACGCCTCGACGTCATCGATGGCGAGCACGAAGACCTCGGCGTTTTCGGCGTGCGCGGAGCGCAGCAATTCCAAACGGGACGCGTCTCCATAGAAAACCTGGTTGCCGAAACGGCGCACGAAGTCGACTTGCGTTTGATTGGCTTCGAGCGCGGTGAAGGGGATTTTCTTGGCGCTCAGGATTCGGCCGACGATTTGTCCGAAGCGCCCGAAGCCCGCGATGATCACCTTGGGATACAGTTCCTCCGGCGTATCGAACGGCCCGTCGTCCCGCTCCTTTTTCTTGAACAGGGCGTCGTGAAGCGCGAGCAGCAGCGGGCTCAAGATCATCGAGGCGGTCACGACCAGAACCAGGAGCTCGGCGATCTCGCTGTCCATGATGCCGAGCGTCGCGCCGAGGCCGAAGAGCACGAATGCGAATTCGCCCCCGGACGGCAGACTGAAGGCGAGGCCGCGGCTCGCCATGGGAGAGAGCCCGGAGAACCACCCTATGCTGAGCAGCACGGCGATCTTCAGCAACATGAAGCTCAAGGTGAGGCCGATGATGAGCCCTGGCTTCTCGAGCGCCAATCCTAAGTTCGCCGACATGCCGACCGTGATGAAGAACAGGCCGAGGAGCAGGCCTTTGAACGGCTCGATGTCCGCCTCGAGTTCGTGCCGGAATTCGCTGTCGGCGAGCAATACGCCGGCGAGGAAGGCCCCCAATGACAAGGACAGCCCCACGTGGCTGACGAGCAGCGCGGTTCCGATCACCACCAACAGGCCCGCGGCCGTGAAGGCTTCGGCGACGCGTGTCGCGGCGACGATCCGCAGCATGGGGCGCAGCACATAGCGGCCACCGATGACGACCGTGGCGAGCACGGCGACGAACTTGAGCGCCAGCCAGCCGCCCGGGCCGGCGTTTCTGGCTGCGGCGACGCTCAATAGAGGAAGCAAGGCCAGGGCGGGCAGGACTGCAATGTCCTGAAACAACAGGATGCTGAAAGCGGAGCGCCCGAATTGAGAAGTGAGCTGTCCGCGTTCGGCCAATACCTGCAGCACCAGCGCCGTGGACGACATCGAGAGGCCAAAGCCGATGACGAGCGCGGAGGCCCTCGTCTGCTCGAAGCCGAAGTACGCGGCGGAACCTATCCCTATCGTGGTCGCCAGCACCTGGGCCAGTCCCAATCCGAAGATGGGCTTGCGCATCACCCACAGGCGCGAGGGCTGAAGTTCGAGGCCGATGACGAACATCAGGAGTACGATGCCGAACTCCCCAATATGCTGGGTGGTGTCGATCTTGCTGATGAGCCCGAGGCCGGCGGGCCCGATGATGATGCCGGCGGCCAGATAGCCCAGAACCGATCCCAATTTGAAGTAGCGGAATATCGGGATCGCGATGACCGCCGCAGCGAGAAATATAGCGATCTGCGCCAACAAGCTCATACAATTCTCCGTGTATTCTGGAGAGCCTAGCATTATGTATCGACAAAGCATTCAATTTCCCATCAAGGACTCCGCGCTGCGCGAGGACGTGCATGCCCTGGGCGCATTGATCGGCGAGATGCTTCGCGACCAAGGAGGCGAGGAATTCTTCAAGCTGGTGGAAGGCGACCGGGTCGCGGCCATTCAGCGGCGCGAAGGCGATGCGGCGGACGGAGCCGACCTGCAACAGCGCACGATGAACCGGTCGCCGTCGGCGGCGACCGACCTGACGCGGGCGTTCTCGGTCTGGTTCCAGGCCGTGAACACGGCGGAGAAGGTCCAACGGGTTCGCCGGCGCCGTCAATATCTCAACGATTCCAGCACGGCTCAGCCCGGCGGCATCGCGGATTGCATCGCGCGCCTGCAGCGCGACGGAGTGACGCTGGAGCAGGCGTTGCAATTGATCGCCTCCATGAGCATCGAGCCGGTGTTCACGGGGCATCCGACCGAATCCACCCGGCGCACGATCCTGCGCAAGCAGCAGCACATCGCGCACGACTTGCTCGATCGGCTGAATCCGGCCTCGACCTCCACCGAATTGAATACCTTGTGGGCGCG
>Ga0137394_10000645_pt1 | contig 24251 bp, 31 predicted proteins | sample czobulk116metaG_FD_108278 | JGI IMG/M metagenome (GOLD analysis project Ga0137394, IMG submission 108278) | Vadose zone soil microbial communities from Angelo Coast Range Reserve, California, USA - czobulk1.16 metaG | ecosystem: Environmental > Terrestrial > Soil > Vadose zone | place: USA...
AACGAAAGGGGGAGACCATTGCCGACGTGCCTCAGTACCGCGCTCTGCCATTCCTGCCCGTCGTCGTTCCCATCGACTCAACGTTACTGCTGCTGCTCGCTCGCAGAGAATGCAGCGTGACGACTCTTGAAAAAAAAAGCAAAAAACGTGGCTGGTTTTTTTCCGACGCTCATTTTCGAATTCGAGCGCCATGGAGGTCACAGCGATTAGCTCACGACCGACGCCCAGCGGCTCAAAAACGGCAGATTCACAGGCGCAGACGAGGACGTCCAAATCTCACTCTTATATCCCCCTCTTTTCTCCCAAGGCGACGCGAAACACCACCAGCATCAGCAGTTCCCTCCCCAGTTCACTGTCCGTTCCCCACTTGGGCCTGGTGCCCCCAAATAGGACGCCCTCTGGCGGCGGTCCACCGCCCCATGCACCTGTTTCTCCCCCTTCCCCATCTTCGACACACGTAACACCGACAGGCGGTACATCTTTACCTTCTCTACGTGCCCTTCGCAACTTCCTTCCCTTCAGCGCGGCAAAGCCTGTTTCTAGCACGGCCGTTCCCGGACCGTTGAAGAACCCCTTCGGCGGTTTCGCACCTGGCCGACGTTCCAGCGTCACCATCGAACGCAAGAACTCGGGTCAATTCCCGCGCTCGGATGACGATAACGACGCGGCCGTGATTTCTATTGCGCCTCATTCCCAAGCCAATGCAGGGCTTATTATTGACGATATCGCCCTTAGCGCCGACGCCCAAAAGCCATCTCATCCATCCGCGCCAGCTTTGCACGGGGAAATGGGTACGTTTGATCTCACCGGGGCACGTTGCACCACATGATAGCTTATTTTTTGCTGATCTAGGCCCGCCGGTCGTCACATTCAAGCCGGAACCTCCTCTAAGCACCGAGTTATCAACGATCCTGGAGTCCGACCTCTCAGGGTTGTCGAAGCACCTCCCAGCTTTGGATGAGTCCCGAACCTCCGACATTTCTGGAAACGGCGACTCAACGAAACCCGAGGCGCCTCCATCGCCGGGGATGGATGAGCTCGTAGCTCCAGATGCATCCGTACTCGACTTGTCCACGTCCCAGTTAAAGGAGGAGGTGATGCATGCGTTAAAGGAGAAACCTTCTAGGAACGGGTGGCTGACGGGGGTTGTCGTTGAGGATGATAGTCGGCCCCCTAGTCAGAATGGCCGGGAGGAGCTCGAGGTAAACGTGATGGAGCCCGAAGAGAGCCTTCACCTTGATGCTCTTGACTCAGATCTTGCCGAGTTGCTCAGCCCAAATCGCATGCGAGGGAAGCCAACTTTCGAGAATCCATTTGCGTTCACGATAACACCTCAACAACCTCAACCTATCGCGCTGCCAAGAATTTTCCCTCCCGCACGAGCTGTTACGCCCCAATCTCGGCCTTCACCCTTGGGGTCCTCACCCGTGGAGGCATCTCCCAGCTCCGCAACCGGATCTACGAGATCGCAATCCTCACCCGTTCGCATCACTGTTCCACATGCCTACCCAAGCCTCGCGCGGGGAGCACCAACTAGGTTCATGCCCCGGTTTGTCCGCTCAGTGACTGATCACGCTACCCCAGTGCGCGGGGATCGCAACGTGAAAAATATTGCACGGGCACCATCCGACTCGGCTTTGCCTTTAGACGACTTGCGCCGGGTTTCCATTGACAGTGTCTACTCAAGGCGCTCGCCCGCCTCGCCTCTACCTTTAGACTTTCAACCACCGCCGCTGCCGCCGCCGCCGCCACAGCCACAACCACAACACACCAATACAGAGCCCCACCGCCGTGTGGCACCTTCACGTCTCGCCACTCCGGCTCGTTTTGGAAGGCACGCGTCTGCGACCTCTCGTCTTCTGCGTTCCGCATTGCCGTCTTCGTCGGGCCATCCAGGTTCCTGGGGCACAGATTCCCCGTCGCCTGTCTCTCCTCGTGCACCATCAGCTGCTGGGTCCGCCGCCGATCGCCTCATCCGCCCACGCACCAGCGAAGATGGGGCCCTTGAGGGACGGCCCACAGTTCGCGAGCGCCTCGGCTACACTTCTCGGAACCGTAATCGCAGCCTCAGCGTCGGTGGCGGGAACGGCGAGAGGGTGGCGTCGCCTGGACCCCGCACCACGGAATGGCTCGGCCCGCGCACAGCCAAGGCGTTCGCCGCCGCCGGCTTGCTCGATTACGATGCCAATAGCAGTGGATCTCGCTTTGGGAGCGTGCGCAGCCTTGGCGACCGTGATCAGCGCGCCCTTGCACCAAGTCGAATTGCCATGTCCGAAGCAGGCTCCTGGCGCAGCGTGTCTCGGGCGATGACGCACTCCGAAGCGACGGGTCACGATTCGGCGTCGACGTCCACGGGCGCGCGGGGCACGCGCTCTGCAGAGTCCACTGCGCCGACGTCCATCTCTCTGTCGCAGCCGAGGACGCCGTCGCCGCAGCACAAAAGCTATCAGGCGGCGCTCCAGGCTTTGCAGGAGAAACACGCGACCGAGACGGGCACGCTGCTCGCTGCGCTGGCAGACGCCCAGCACAATACGCAATCGTTGCGCGCGGAGAACGCCAAGCTCGCCGAGCGTATCGAGGACCTCGAGGCGGAGCTAGTCGACGCACGTGCCCAGCTGCGTGCCCACCACCAGTATGCCTCGGCTACGGCGGCAGCCCAGCCTCCACCGTCTTCCTCTCATCTCCAGCCACTACTGCCCCGTGGCGTCTTCAACAGGATGGAGCGCCAAGCGTCCGCAGATGCAATAGCGATGACGAGGCGTCGGCCGATTCCGATCCCTGCGCACGCTCACGCTCAGGGTTCGAGGGTGGTGGATCTGAAGCGCCTCGAAGACGCGGATGACGAATACGCCACGTATCATCACCAGGGCGGGCGTCTCGCGGCAGTATCGGCATCGCGGCGTGGTAGCGGTACCGAGTCTTTGTTCGCGGTGCCGCCGCCGAACATGTCGATGTTGCTCCAGGAGCTGCCTGCGGGCTCCCGTCGCTCGGTCGGCAGCATTTCGATGACGACGGCTAGCGCACCGACGGACGCTCCCGGTTCGCCGGGAAGCTTATTCCTCCGGCCGGAACACGAAGTGCATCTAGGGGACTTGGGGAGCCTCGACATGCGTTTCACCGAGGACGAGGCCGACGATACTATCGATGATGACAGTGCATTGTAATGGCCAACTTTCCTGCGGGCTTGCGCTTGTATCCCGCTTTGCAAAAATTTCAATTCCCTACGTCACCTCTCACTTCGCTTGTGAGATATATTTAATTTTATTCTGGGCTCTCTGTTGCACCACCCTTTGCCTCTCCAGCAGCCTCTCTGCCAAAAAGGGGATCGTACGGGTTCGTTTTTTTCGTGAACATAATTTGTCTTGATACCCCTCTTCTTCGTTCTTAACTATTGTCATTACCATTACAAACTCTTACTCCGCTACTTATATTCCTGACACCAAGTAACTGTATTGATAATGTATTTCGTGCAAAGAGCCGTAACTTCGTTATTGTTCGAACCATGCCAATTCCAAATCCACGTCTGATGGAGAAGTAGACTAAGGAAAGAGTGGTTCAGGGCCCTACTGGCCTGGGCATGGCACAGGCCCAGGCACGCTCTTACGAAGACGAAACAAATTCTCCTTAGCAGCACAAGATTCCAGTTTAATTACGGACGGATCTAGGTGGCGCAGAGCCTTCCAAGATGTTGGGAGGATAATGTTGGAGTTCCTCAGCACAGCACTTGTATTAGCTATATCGATTTTTCGCGACTTGGGCCGACCTGAATTTTGCCATACCGGATAAAGTGTGATACGTTGGCAGATGGTCGGAAGCCGCTCAGTCGGGCTGCATGATAGGATAAACTGTACAGGTTTTTTTTTGTATGTCCAAGTAGTCAAATGTCACGAAAGGATTCGTCGGTCGAGGGCGTCATGACAAGTTTTCTTGGCGCCAATCAGTTGAAAGGCACAATCATCACCGAGAACCGGGCGAAAGGGGGGTGGTTGGAAGAAAAGCATGTGCGTGCTCTACGCTCTTGAGAATTTCGCATTTCGCGCTTGTCCTTTAGGGGGAGGTTAATTAAGCCGCGCCTCGCGCAGAACCAACGAGCACACGTACACGAACACGAAACACTTGATGCACATGCACCACCACCACCACCACCACCGTAACGTTGCCAGTGGCTGAAGGGCCGGGCCCGGGCGGATTGGACTTGACTGTATGGATTTATTGTCAACTTGGCTGATTGATTTGCGAATGCGCTGCGGCTACTGTAACACGTCTTTAGATCTCTTTCATTAATCTGCGACTAAAAGCAAGCGAGTTGTTCTTCTCCTCTTCTCATTTTAAAATCGATGTCTCTGTGCCTGGACGGGATTTCGCTTTTGTTTTATTATAGCACCTCGGTTTCTGGAACTACCGAGTCATTAATCTTTGGGTGGTTAGACGCATGAACCAGTATCACTTCGACAAGGGCCACACCAACGGGTCCTGAGAGTGATCCGGGAATTCGGTAGTCGGCTATGTTGGTTTCTAGTTGTTCGGAGTAATGTTAAGGAGAAGATAGCTGCAGACAAGACCGATCGCGAGGGGCCGGGAGCGAAGCCCCGAATTTGTCTGGCATGAACAGCAGTGTCCCACAACCGCACAACCATCGCCCCACACGGGCAAACCATCGAGCGATTGGAAAGGCCAATTGATTAAGCGGATGGTCGGACGGGTCGATACGAAACCTTGATCGGTGGTGGGAACCAGCTGACGAGTCGCGCCAGATCGGTGCTGCCCCGGACCAGGCCCACCGTGGCGCCCACCCACAGCCACATTTACCACCGACCACAGACGCTCAGCGCCGCTCACCTCTGGTTCATCTGTTTTACCACCCCTACCACCCTACCGTACCACATGACGGACGTTACTACTAGTAACAACGCCCTGAACGTCATCAGTGCCGCTCGTGCCATCAACAATATTGGTCATGGTGGTCAGACGACACCGCCATCGCCACTGACCGACGCTTCCTCGGCGCCTACTACCCTTTCCCTTTCTGCGAGCGCGGGCACGGGCACGAGCATGGGCACGCCCAACACGGATTTGACCTCGCTCCCTTCAGACGTGTCCAAGCTGAGCCTCGGGCCACCCGCCGCCGCCAAGAAGCCTCCTCCACTCGAAGAAGGACCCGCTGTCACTTGGCCGTACTCGCTCAGCGTCGCATTAGACGATATACCCGGCATCGCGTATGCCCTCGACACGTTCCTCAAGTCTCTCATGGTCGAGTCGGAGGAGTACTGCCATCGTGTGGACCCCCGGAAGTGCGTCGCGATATACCGTCTCCCGTTTGCACTGGCACTGAGACAGGTCCTAGGGAACGTTTGTACTTTGCGACGGGTTTTGGTCTGATACAATGCGTCAAGGCGTTGATGTCTTACGAAGATGATGTGCGTGGTCCTTTTCTGGCTAAGACGAGATTCACGACTGTTGGTGATCAACGACAGGACCTTCTATCTGCGATGGGCTACATCAAGCACGGAAATACGATTGCAAACGAACACCGGAAGAGGGCCGCCTCACTTCCGTTCCGACTCGCGAACTACGTGACCGGTTCCACTGGCGTTAACTGGATAAAAAGCATGACCCCGGTCGAGCTTCACGCAGAACTGGTGTATGCAGAGAGCTTGTTCGAAAAGGCACGCATTCTAACCCTTACCCCGACCCTGCCCCAACTAACAGTTTACTTACCTGCGTGATTGGTTCGGGGCGGATCCAGGCCCTGTTGGGGATCGTTTATTCCGGTGACTGGCTCGCGTTCATCAAGGAAGCGTGCGCACTCTCCCTCGCCTAGTTTCTCCACTTTTGAGACAAACGAGTTGCCTTTTACTACCCACCTATAGCCTCAACGTACGATCGACGATGCAGGTCTACCGCCAGCTCGGAAAGTACATCGAACAGATGGACGCCGAGGCGCAAGCGCGTGGCGAGGGTCCCGAAGACAAGTCGATCGACGTCCATTTCCGCTCTGGCGTCTACCTCGGCGGAGGAATGTCGCATATCATACTCAGCCTCATGCCGTCGAGGCTGGCCACTCTCGTCGAGCTTTTCGGATACAAGGGAAACCGCCACCTCGGTCTAGCGCTGTTGCAAAAGGCCGGCGGCTGGACGAAGGAGTCGTCAGAGCCGGCTGTCAGCCAAGGTGCGCCGTTAGACCGCCGCCGCCGCGATGCAGCCCGCAAATTAAATTGATCGATTACGGATTTTTAGCGGACGAGGGTGTGCGGCGCAGTATCTGCGACATGTCGCTTCTCATATTTCACCTCTTTCTTTCTAGTTTCACGCACGACGGCGTCGACGTAATGATGGCACAGAAAATCGTAGACTGGAATCTCAAGCGATATCCGGAAGGTAACATTAATCGCTTTACTTACCTCTTTGTTGGCCATTGCACCGATCGAGTTCTGATTCATGCCCTCCCGCTGCTTCTCAACGTACTACCGTACGTGTATTCTAGGCGTATTCTTCCTGCTCGCCCAGGGCAGGCTCAGCTTGAGTCGCAGTCAGCCTGCGCGCGCGATCGCGTGCTATCAAAAGGCGATGAGCGTCCAAAGCCAATATCGAAACTTGCATCATCTCTCGTTCTGGGAGATGGCTGTCTCGCATCTCGCCCTCTGGGAAATCGAAGAATCACTCAAGTGTTGGCGCAATCTCCACAAGGAGTCCACTGTACGCATCACTATACTGCCGAGGGGCCTTCCATTTCCGAGGCTGACGTGCCTTCTTTTTTTTTTGCGCGTGTCGTAGTGGTCAAAGGCGGTTTACGCGTACGGTGTCGCGGCCCTTCTCGTCCAACTAGGCGGCGAAGCGAACCAAGCCGAAGGGCTAAGGCTCATGAAGGAAGTACCGAAACTGCGCCAACGCATCGCGGGCAAGTCGATACCGCTCGAAAAATTCGTCGCCCGCAAAGCGCGCAAATGCGAAGCCCAAGCCGGCAGACTCGTCCTCCCCGCCCTCGAACTCACGTACATACTCCACGGCGTCTCTCGCGCGCCCCGCTCCGTCATCGCGGAGCAGATGTTGCCCCGAGTCGAAGCCGTTCTTGCGGAGTTAGGGCGGTACGTCGGCAAGCCGGCGGAGGAGTATGCGAAGGGGCAAGGGCAAGGATCTGGCGCGTTTTGGGACGATTGGTGTTTGGCGCGACATCTGGAAGGCGCGTGTTTGCGCTACATCGCGTATCCTGTACGTACAACCATATCCGCCATTGGGAAGCTAAAGGGTTGCCGACCCCTTCTAATCTTTACGGTGGTGTGGCGTAGGGTCCGGACGCCATCGTGGACCCGGACGAGGTCCTGTCGATTCCGCAGGCGGAAGCCGCGCAGCGTGCCTGCGCCGCGTTCCAAACCGTGTTCGAAAACGGGCCCAAAATTGAGCTCGACCACTACGTCGTGTATTTCGCCCGTGAGCCGACAATCCTCATCTCTCTCCTGCGGCTGACCGAGTTGTTCTTTGACCTCCTTTTCGTAGACTTTGAGTATGGGCGTCTGCTTGCGTGCATGGGTGACAAGGAGGACGCCCGTGCTCAACTCGACCTCGTGATGTCGGGCAAACCTCTGGAGGTCAACAGTGCGGGCCGGAAGGTGCGTGTTGCGAGCAAGTGTTGACATCCCGTCGCGCACGCGCGCGCGCGTCTCTCCCCAGAGACCCTAGAGAGAGACTGACGGTTTTTCTTTTGTGGGTGCTTCTCTGTGTGTACAGGGCAAATATAGCTTAGAGGTACGGTCCGATGACCTCGCTATCTATTTCGACCCTCGTTGTCTTACTGATCCTATTTTCAATATAAATTCCAAAAGAACGAACTGCACCTCCGCACTAATGCGGCGCTTGAAGCGCTCAACGTTGATAAGCGACTTTAAAGAGAGAGCGAGTGTCATGGTGTGTGTGCCACTTTCCCCATCTTCTAGAAAGAATGTACGCTTTTTTGACGCCGGTACACGTATACACAATACAGTACAGTACAGTACGCCGTGACACGTACACGCCACCCGCGATTCTTGGACACCACCTATATGTGATAGGCATCATTTATATACTCGCATAGTCCCGCACTCCGCTTGCTGTCGTCGTCGTCGTTGTATTCCCTTTTGGTGGTTGGTGACAGTTGGTCATCGCTTACAGATGCGTCCCTTTGGGGTTGTCCTGGTAGCGGCTGTATAGATTTTCTTCTTTCCAACCCTGATTTTACCCAGGTTGCATATCGCGATATGTATTAGGTCGCGAGTAACTGTCACAGTAGAATATTCCATTGTTCTTCGAGCCCCAGAGGGTCGATAACGACAGAATGCGAATGTAGTACGGGTGTAGACCGACTAACTGTAAGCGTGCTCATATGCACGTCCGCTATGGACCCGGCTCATTGACGACTTGCTCCATCCATCCATCCATCCATTCAAATCAGAAGGGGTGGATCATGGGTCAAGATTGGTTTAGCGAGATAAGGGGTCCACAAGACACGCGGTTCGGTACTAGTATCGTCTATCCCCAGCTGATCTTATCGTTGATCATATATACGTTTTGTCGTTAACTTTTCTTGGTCAACTCGACCCTGACGTTGGGTTTCTCGTTTTACAAAAGGCTCAATAAGAAAGAGGTATTTTTGCAAATCGACTTGTGTGAGAATTGATAGTGATACGCGCCCGGGCCATCGATCAAATCCCGCTTTCATAGGCCACTGGAGACAAGCGTTTGTGAGAGCTCCTCCTTCTGGCCAAGGGCACTGCCATGCCATCGCGGGCATAGTACTATGCTGTAAATATGCCAGTGGCCAGTGTCCAACCACCCTAAGAGTTGTTTTCGCGAGCATGGCTGTGACGCACCAAGTGCCACCGCCCATCACGTGTTCATTTAGAAAGCAGTTTACGCTCGTCGACGACACGCTCGAGCGGATAACAGCGGGCCAATGCTACGGCGTACCATCACAGGCCATCACCACCATCGTCTATGCACCGCATACAGCCAATGTCTTTCTCATACAACAGCGACCATACTCTCCCGCCCCCTCACTACTCCCACCCGCCGACCATTCTCCAATTCGCTCGTCATCTGCCAGCGCGAAGATGGCTCGGAAGCGTCCTCGCGACAGACTGACCATGCCCCGAATTCGTCGTCCCCCTCTGGAACTCCTAGCGGACCACCGTCCAGATCTAACCCCCAATCGCGAGAGGAAGCGCATGATCATGACGGTGCGTTCGTCACAGACTTGGAGGGATGCTCGACAAATGCCAATGTTTTACGCGCAGCAGACCACGCAAGCCGTGCTCAGGCGGGTAACTCGCGCACGCGCACGCGCACACTCCGCCCTCTCCTCATCCCACCATCCTTCCCGCCGGACCTCCTACTCCCCACCACCAGCACACCGGCCTCGGACCAACCACCATCATCATCGCTTTCCTCTTCCTCCTCACTGTACCAAGGGGAAGAAAAGCAAACCACCGAGACGCATACGGACGCGAACTCCTCTGCGACCACCATCCAGCTCACGGACTTACCGCCCAACACGCTCAAAGCCGACATCCGCCCCGTCTTCCAGCATTACGGCGAAGTCAAGCGCGTCATCGTGCAGCCCGACGGGCGCAGCGCAGTGGTCGTGTTTGCGGACGCGGTCGCGGTCAGCAGGGTGCTGCATGCGTATGCGGACGAGCCGCTCCGCGTGCGTGGGCAGGAGATCGTCGTGTTTCGGGAGCGGTCTGCTCACCGCGGGCCGGGTGTTAAGGTCGGATCGCTACGCGGCACCCCTCGCGCACGGCATGAGAAGATGGACGACGGGGAAGGCGATGGAGCGATCTTTGTGTCCAATTTTCCTGCTGGCACGACGCAAGAGGAGGTGTTGGAGGCAGTGGCGCCGCTTGGAAAGTACGAGGGGATCGTGATGCGTACGTGTTTTACCTCATCCTTTTTTTTTTCTCTTTCTCTTGGGCGTGCAATTCGTTTTTCTCAGCCAGCTCTTACAGGACCCGGTTCGAAATACGCGTACGTGATGTACTTGAGCAATGACCGCGTCGACGACGTATTGCGTGCTCACGATCGCTTGCCTATCACCATACGGAGGAAAGCCTTGCGCGTCGAACGCACCGAGAACAGACCGTTCATTCTGTCGAACGAGCCGTCGGATTCTACGTTGGAGATTGGGAAATCGCTCGACCCCGCAGAGTCTAGCGCTGTTGCCGAGGAGCTCAAGGAGACGGTGCAGAAATGGAGAGGCTCGTGTGAGCCCTCGCGCGTGCTCTGGATCGGACGGTTGCCTTATAATATTGATCATGACGCTCTCACAAATTTCTGGAGCCGCATTGGCTGTGTAGTTGAAGTCCGCTCAAGTACGTTCAACATGATAGCCTCAACTCGTCTTCCCACCCCCTTTTTTTGTCTTTGATTGCCAACTGACGAGAACACAGCTACGTATGGGTTTGCGCACGTCGAGTTTGCGAGCACGGAAGAGGCGATCCGCGCTGCGCGTCAGGGCGCGCCGCACGGTTTCCGTTACGCGCAACGTCTGCTCGACGTCGACTTTGCGCCATGGACATTCTACGTCGGCCCCGCATACCGCGTCGTGTACATCTCGGACTGGCCCCCATCCAATGGCCGATCTGCGCTATCACGGTGGGCGGGCGACATCCCCAACATCATCGGAACAACCATCCGTACGTATGCCCACTCCTACGTGCGAAAAAAAAAACTCAACTGTTCCTAACACCCAACGCAACGCGCCTCCCTAATCCACCACCGCTCACACACCAACAGTGGCTCCATTCCGCGGCCAAACGCGCACAGACCCGCGTGGCGCGTTCCTGCAATTCCGGTCCGCGAATGATGCGCATACGGCGCTCCGCGCGCTGGACGGGCGCAAAGGGCCGGGGGGCGAGACGCTGCGTGTGACTCTGTCGCGCACGCCGGCAGTGCATCCGAATCGGCTGTGGCGGTGGGCGTGCATGCAAGAAGGGACCGAGGAAGAAGCGGCCTATTTTGAGAGCGAGTGTGACGGGCTCGGGTTTGGGACGGGCTCGGAGGACCGTGCTCCTCAACCGGGCGACGATGGCGACTCAGAGGTGGTTGATGATGCGCGGGGCGGGAGGAGGCAGAGGGGGGAATGGAGTCCACCCGTTGGTATGCGTGGTGGGCGTTTCAGGTATTGGATGGAGGCGAGGCGGCAGAGAGAGAGGAACGAGGACGTGTTGCGGTCGCATCCTTTGTGGACGAAGTATGAGGCGGATCGCCGGCTCGGAGGGAACGGAGAGAAAGAGTTTGTCGAAGAAGGACAAGGCGAAGGACAAGGACAAGAATGGGGAGGAGAAGGACTCGGAGAGCGCAAGTCGGTGCCTTTGAGCACGTTTCTTCGTCCGACGCGCCGACATCAACTCACGAGCAACTTGAAGGTTCGTGACTCGGCCGACAACGGACGGGCAGAGTGAGAGGGATGGGAGCGGCCTGTGTGTCCGTTACCTTAGGTCTTTTTTTTTTGGTCGCTTGCCTTTGCATTCATCCTCACGCCCTTTTTTTTTTTACTTATCGATGATGCTAATTGTACTACAGTACGCCGCATAAAAGTAATCATGTCAATCCCCGCTCCTCCTAGCTTTCTTTTTGATCATTTTGTAACGAGTCGCGTGTGGCGATGTCCGTGCAGTGACTTGAGCGTCTTTTATCGAGGGCTCGAGGGTCACTTTGGCAGTTGGGCCATGGTCACGACCACCCAAAATCCAAGCCAGTTTCATGCCCCAGAGATACTCAAGGCGAACGTGTTCGGGCACTTCGCGTTGGCCATGGGTGTTCCACAGGTACCAATAATGACGTACGGTGTCCCTCCCAAGGGTCTGGAAGGCGTGATGTATCGATGTCAGCATGAGGACAGAGGGCATTCATGTCTGGAGACGCAAGGTCATCCGTCACAAGGTTGAGAGGAGTGCAGAATACGGTGCGCGTCTTCAATTGAAGGTGAATCGGACGGTCTCTCCCTATTGTATGTGTGAGAGTGCCAACTTCGATTAAAGCTGCATAATAGTACAGCTGGGTGGCAGAGCCGCAGAAGCGTGTATGCACTGGATGAGTAAGATGATGGTAGACGTGCGCATGCAACGCGCATACTTCTTTGCGGATCCTAGTCGTTATGGACTGGGATAGTTGAATTGGGGGACGAGATGCATGCAAGCAAGGGCCAGAGAGGATACTAGTAGCGAACTGAACGCTCCGAATCGTTGGATGGGTTGCTGCCAGTGGGACCTGAGATGCAACTGAAGTTGTAACGTTTTCGTCGGCCAGGAGAACAGACGTAAAGATGAGAGCTCTAGCTCTGATGAGCCTCCTTGTAGGGCCAATTGACTACCTGCCAGGTTGTAGACTGAGACGGAATAAACTAGAAGGGCAAAAGCGGTCAGGCCGGTCAGGACTTGCACACGTGATCGCGTAGATAGATAACCCCTCATATCCTTGACATGTCTCTTACCAGTGTCTTACCGCACCATATTTCACGTTTCAAAAGTTGTCTGAAGGTTGTTGGGTCGAATCCGATCCGACACCCTGGCCGACGCAGTTACCTGGAATCGGGACCACCACGAAGCGCCAAGCCACAGATGCCCTCTTCCCCCATACAGTATGATACACATCCCTCTCGATATGGCTGAATGAAAATGAAAAAGAGAGGAAATGCAAGGATTGCGGCGTTCCAGCCCAGTGTCCAGCCCCCATGCCACAGGGACACCACCGCCCCCCCCCCCCCGCAAAAATACAGCCAAATCAAATCTTATCATCAGGATGGCAAAGCATACGGCTTTTGATTTCCGGTTTTCCCCCTTTTTTATTCTGGCTTGCGAGGCTACGGGCACGAATCACGATGAGGGCTGGAATCGGATCGCGATGATATGATGCTCATCTGAATTGCGAGTTTACATACAGAGGTGTGATTCGCACACATGACACATCCGTCGAGAAGTCCTTGCATGGCGGAGAGAGAGGGGGGTGGGGCCTGGAGGTTATACTGTAAAAACTGGGTGCCTCGGCCATTCCGAGTCTTTTCCCCCCTGCGCGTCAGTCGTGGTGTCAGCCGTCAACCGTCAGCTGTCAAATCTGCCAGTGGTTTGCTGGGCGATAATGAATCCCCGATCCAACCGGGCAGGGGACTCGGAGGGAACACTCGGAGAGGCGAGTGGCAAAGTTTCGGCTTGACAATTGCGCCACGGCACACGACATCGGTCGGTCGGGGCCCTTGAGAACTCGGTCATGAGACGCAGTGTGCGTGCCACTGGGCGGCAAGTACAGCACGATAAATGCGCAGAGCAGATGCCATATATGGTCATCATACATACACCCCCCTCCGCGCTGCGCTGCAAACTCAAACGTGGTCACTGTTTTCGGTTCCGCGTTTGATGGGGTTGATGGGGTTGATGACAAAAAGCCAAGGCCTATTATTACAGAGCGAAACGCAATATAGATCAAACCGGTCTTTGATGATGATATGATATCCGTCGGCCCCGGCGGGTACTGGCTAGGTACACCAGTAGGGGTAAAAACTGTATCAGCTGTGAAAAGAAGAAGAAGAAGCCAGCAGCCACCGTGACCTTTCAAGAAGATGGTTGTTGACGGAAGCGGCCAACTCCAGGCACCCACCCACGTACCCCGAGTGACTGCAATCAGCTATCATACGATGATACGGGTTGCTACATTGCCGTTGCCCCTTTGGATATTGCCTCATTTCGTCACCGGCACGCACCACAGTGGCACCATGCGGCGCTCGGTAGTTGCGTCTGCGGGGAAATCGGGTGCTATCCCAAGTTGCAAAAGTCGGCAACGAATGAAAAAAAAAATAACAAAAAAAAAACTCAATTAGGTCTTCAATTTCAACTTGAAGTCATGCCCGCCGGCCACCCGGTGGTGTCTCCACATCTCAGATGATCGAGGGTACGCAGAAGTGGAAAAGAGAGATGATACGGTGCCAAGTGGTTAGTCGCTAGTGCTGTGTGAGTTTGTCTCCGTATGGCTTTATGATACCAGTGGAACTCGGATACGGTATGGGAAAACGGCACTACTGTAGTAAGCTTTAGACGTACTGTAGTACGGTCCACGATCGGAATGTGTACTGAACTTTGTAAACACACACGGTGGACTCGGATTTGTGATTCATCAAAAAGTCGACTTCGTGAATTATTTTGATGATTTTTGGTTTGATTTTTTTCTTCCAGAGTTGCCATTGCTATCGTGCGCATGAACCCCTTCATTTTCGTGATACCCGCCGGCGCCCGCCGTCCTCCTACAGTACAAGATAGGACAGTGGTGTCTTCGGCTCGGTCGCAGTCAGAGGTTGCTTCTTAATATGGAGGAATTAAAAAAGCTGTACATCGGCGATGACGGACCAGAAATGATTCGTGACTACAGTAGCAGTGCTAGTCCATATGATGATGACACGTACAACGCATCCCTCAGGCTTCAGGCCTCAGGCCCGGCCCCGCTTTGTTGCCAGTGGCTTACCTATCTCTCCTCGAGTACCGCATGAGCCGTTCGTCGAAGAATCGCATTAATCATAGCCCGAGTATGCGGATCGGTGGTGGTGGTGTCGTGGCTGCTGTTACTGTTACACGTAGCATCACATCGGATTTGGATTTGGGTCGAACGTGAAACTGAAAGACGATTGACAGCATTCTTTCGAACTTTCGAAGGGAGTGGTGGGGAACAGAAACGTGCTGACTGAAATGCCTGTGGCGGCACTGACGGGAGGCCATCATCAACACTCGCGCCGCCGCCGCTTCCGGCGTTCAGGCATTATTTTCGGAAAGGGCAATATTCCTGGATCGCGGGCAGTGAAACATCAAATGGCGAGATACGTGGGTGAGGCCGTGGTGGAGGCTTCCTTGATGGGATCCCGGTACGTATCGCTACAAACTGGACAACTTTAAATTCGCGTGATCCAATATCATTTATCTTTGCTGCTATAGCCACAACGTACGCGTTCGTGAGTAATACTGAAGGGCCCTAAGGGCGCGACATATACAGGTGTATCATTAGCCAGAGCCATATCATTCCTCGCACAAAAAAAGGGGGGAGCGTTAGAAAGGGATCATAAGGATAGATAGAGACCATCATCGCCTCGCGGCCAAATACTCTTTAAGCTTCCTGGCGAGGCGTTTGGCTGCCACCTCGAGTTTCTCGTCCTTCGTCCGTTCGACATCGACGATCGTCCGGCGCGAGGGGCCAACGATCCCGACGCGTCTCGGAGCGAACGTGACGTTGAAGGCGGAGAGGTCGATGCGGGTGGGGGCGAGGTAGGCGCGGAGGAGGTCCTCGAGGCGTGCACGGGGCTGCATGAGGTCGAAGAGGTCGCGGAATGCCTCGGGCTGGCCGAGGTGCAGCTCGCACTCGTCCGCAAAGACGTCGTCGTGCACCTTGAGCGCGATGAAGAGGTCCAGCACGACCGTTTCGCGGCTCCGGTCGAGCGGCGTGCACGCATCGCTGGAGCGGGGTTGCGTGAGCGGGAAGGGATCGGAGGTGTAAGGGGGTCGGATGAGGGAGGTGTAGGAGGGGAGGTAGGTCGACCGGAGCACGTGCATGGAGGCTAGAGACGAGGAGATGTTTGTGTCAGCTTCTGCCAGTCAGTGGAAGAAGTGCACAGCCACATGACGAGGGGAAAGCAAGGCAGGAGAGGGGGAGAATAGAGCCGAAAGGTCGTGCTTCTGCTTCCGCCATTGCACATACAACATGTGCAAAATAGCTAGAACGGAGGGACATACCTATGTAGAACGTGCGATTGACGAGCCGTAAGGAAGTGGTGAGCCATCGGAGAGTCTTGCGCTGCCTCTCCAACTTATTGTAGCTCTTATCTGGCGCCTGTGGGAAGGTACGATGCACGATGTGCAGCAGGAGGTGCGATGGCAGGTCGGAAAGCGTGGCAAGTTTGCGGAAGGGGGCCGAGAATGGCGGCGGATGGAGTGACTCTGCTGCTACAGGGGAGCCTGAGGCCTCATTTGGGTGAGCGCGGGGGACGCTGCTGTACGCTGGTGGTGGTGGTAGCATCGTCTTCTCGTCGACAACGACCATGATGCCAAATGTGCCGCGTGCTGCGTATTTTAAATATCCGTTGGAAGGGAGTGACGTGGAGCGTACACGGGAGGAAGACTGCTGCGGGTCGAAGAGTGAGATTATCGATATACGGACGTCGCGATGGAGCCGAATTAGGAAGGAGGGGCTGTGTTGAGTGGCCGGGGTCTGTTCATAGGGATCGGGACCCCGAAAGGTGCCCCCCCCAGTTGTTGTTCGAGTCGTCTGCTGAGCCCCGAACCCCGGCAGCGTCAACACGCAACAGATCCTATTATTCCCCTATCATTTCCCTTTCTCTCTCCACATGGGCCCCCCTAGGAGTCACAGGCGTGGCCAAAAGGCTGTTTTACCATGTATGTTTGACTCGTTCTCGCCGTCCGAACCGACTTGGCTACGGTTACTGATGGCGTAAACGTGCTTCCAGTGCGCTCACGCACGACTCGCTCCAGCAAGGGAAAGGCAAGTCTCATATTTTCGTTTTCTTTCGATCCTTCGTCCTGAGTGATCCTTCCCTCTTTGCTTCTCCCCACCTGCATCCCTACGTCCCTGCACCCCTCAAACGCCCCTCTCCACCAACATCCCTCACGTGCTTACTCGTTCAACTTCCATCCATCGCCCACTCTCGCCACCAGCTCCTCTCAGACCCAGAAATCAACACGCAACAGCTCACGCAACAACTCCATCAGCTCGGGCTCTACGCGGCTGACACAACCGGCGACGGAAATTGCCTTTTTCGCGCGCTCTCAGATCAGCTGTATGGCACAGAGGCTCGCCACCTCCAACTGCGCAAGGACATCTGTGATTGGATCCAGTCCCACAGCATCCGCTATGCCCCCTTCGTCGACGATGAGCGTGGCTTGGACGTCCACCTTTCCCTCATGCGTCAACCTGGTGAGCACTCCACCTTATTTGTTCCATTATTGGTCTCCTCAAGCGCCCACCCACACGTGGCCTTCATAATTCAGCCACATACGGCGGGCATCTCGAACTCTCCGCGTTCACGCATATGAAGAAGTGCAATGTAAAGGTCATACAACCCGGCCTCGTCTATCTCATCGAATGGGCCGCCGGTTGGGATGCCGCCGCCGCGGTGGCGATCAACGAAACTCCCGTATCGTCCTCGTCTTCCCTCGCCACAACCCTCGTCGAGCGGGAATCCATCGTCAACGATCGTTCTAGGAGGGCAGCACGGAGGGAAAGTCGGAGGGAGAAGGCCCGCGTAGATAAATCTGCGATATATAAAGATGATGAAGACGACGATCAAGATGCAGGAACGTCAACCGTTTACGTGGCGTGAGCCTTTCGCTTCGTTCTTGCGTGGTTCTCTTCTCATATGACTCACCCTTTCCGCTTTTTGTAGCTATCATGACTGGGAACACTTTTCGTCGATCCGCAACCTCCGTGGACCGCACTCTGGCTTGCCGAACGTGTGCGAACTTCCCGCAGACGTGTTGCCGCACGACCTTCCGCCAGCCTCCAAATCCTCCTCCAAACCGAACAGTAAGGCGCGTGCGCGTGCAGGCTCCGCCTCTGCCACCAAGCTCCCCTCTGTTCTCGTCTCCGCGCCAAAGCCACTTTCACGTCCGCGGCGGAGCTCGCGGGTGCACCGGCCGTCGGCTTCTTCGTCCACCGCGGTCCCTGTGATAGCGCCGACGCCACCGACGCCGGCCGACATTCCTCTCCCGAGTTCGCGATCAGCCTCACCCCCGGCACTACCGTCACTACCCCCCGATTTATACGCGCGCGAGCGCGAGTACCACCGCTCGCCAAAGCGCTCGTTCGACGAGTCATCGGGGTCGTCGGAGGTGTCGGCTATGAGTATGAGCGTTGCAAAGCGCACGCGGCGTGGGACAGCGCGCGGGCTCGCAGCTGTGCCGCGGGATGTAGATGCAGATATGGACACGGATGTGAATGTGGATGGAGATAACGGCGATGTCGATGGGGATGTAGACGCAGACGCAGACGCAGACGCCGATGCGGATGCGGACGCGGACGCGGACGATGTGGACACACCAGCGCTATCCGAGACGGCATCTCTAAGCCCCGTTTCTTCGCCGTCACCGTCGCCATCACCACCGCCAGGTTCAGCGCCTGCTCCACGGCGACTGACGAAGAGAGAGCGCAAGGCCGCGGGACTGCCCCGACACCGCGGCGGCGGCGGCGGCGGCGGCACAGGGAAGATCGTGATCCCCGGCGGACGATTCCGCGGCTCTGCCGCCGTCAACGCCAAGGGTTCCAAATTACGGGCGGAGGCCGAAGGCGAATGGGTGCGTAACGGAACGGGGCGGGTGGATGTGCGTGGGTTCCGCGAATTGCGGATCTAGTGCGCTCGTTTGTGCCCGTTATGCCACACAACCTTTCCTTGAGCCCCTCCCCGCTCTTGTCCCTCTGCCCGGACCGCTCATCAGGTCGCGGTTCTTGGCCTACTCTTCCCTCTCTTTGGATTTTCGTTTCATCGCCTTTTCATCTCCTGCAATACTCGCATTCATCACCCCAGCATCCCCAATACCCTCCCGCCACCCATCCTCCCTTTCTTGACTTTCCTCCTCTTTGCAGCACCAGCAACCTCCAAATATCCTTCCACGATATTCCATTTACACGCTCCGCATCCATCATGATTGATTGGACATGACAAGCATGACACAGACTTGGGCCTCTTTGTGTATATCATCGATTGTGCTTTTCCTTCTTTTTCTCTTTGTGTTCTTGTGTAGTTCATACAGATAGAGAACACGTCACCACCACATACTTTCAACACGAACCAAACTCGGCAGACCCTCCTAGCAGTAGTATTTATATTTACGGTGCACGATGTGTATAATCTACAATTGACTTATATAACCCCATGAACAATGGACTTGTGAGGAAGCTGTGCGCGGGTAGCACAGGAAGAGAGTTTGGCGGTGGGAACGTGGCACAGGCACTTGGCATCGATACTACTGTAGTGTTGATTACGATGTCCTCGCCTTGATCCTTCCCTTTCCTTGCGTCGTTTCTGAGGTCCCATCGATCAGCTAGACAAACCCCACGACAATGAGCGTTACGCCCAACTCGTCCAAAATCCTTAACCTCTTGCGCAGGTCTCCTCGTTCCTCAGTTGATACCACTGCAACACCAACATCCACTAAACCACTGCCAGGTAGGTGCCGTAAACTCGTGAAATGTGGTCGATGTTGCGTTCCCCGACGCGTCTGCTGACCGCCTTTTTTTTTTTTGGTTTTGTTTGGTAGATGTCGATTTACCTGCAGGGCCGCGTCTAGTAGGAGCTGTGGGGGGGATCTCGGCGCCGTCGACGATGGGGGTGATGGTAAAGCCCGTCCTACCAGCACGAACGGATGCAAAGTTTGGCGCGTTCGAGATGTCCATCGCCGTGCTCAACGAGGCTGCCAGCTTGGCCTTGTCCGTACCCTACTTGGCAGCCGTCGCGAATATCTTTGTACAGATAATCCGCATCAAAGGCGTGCGTCGTTGTTTTTTCCCTTCTTTTTCCATCGTCCTTGTTTCTCTTGTTTTTCGTCAATTGAAGACGTTTATAGGAAGTCGATCTGTATCGAGAGATGTGGGAAGAGGTGATGTACAACGTCGTCAAGGTCGTCGATCTCGTCAGGCAATTTTGCGCGTCGTGTCAGCGTCACGGGCTGTGCGACGAAGAGACGTTTCCGCAGAACTTTGTCTGCATCATACACGAACTAGAAAGGTAAAACCCCCCGCCTTTGTTCTCTCTCCGCTTCGTTCGGTCCCATTCAACTTACGGTTCTCTGTTTTTCTTGGGACAGCGAGTTTGTGAAAGTGGTCGAGGTTCTGTCTCAATGCCGGGGAAAGACAAAATTCGAACAATTCAAGAGGGGCCTCGCGCGCAACGACATGGTCAGAGCGATCCAGAGGTGCGACCGGCAGATGATCAGAATGTTCGATCGGTTCATGGTGAGCGAATTTTTCCCTCCGCTAAGAGTTCGGTGGTATGAACGTCACGGACTTTTTTCTGGCAGGCTGCTATGGTGGTCGATATCAGATTTCAGCAATTATTTGCGGAGAGGGCACAGTCGACGCCTGTCCAGATGGCAATGCCATTGCCGATGGCTGCGCCCGCTCCTATGCACTCCTTGTCTGCACCCACGTCAATGCCCATTCCGGTACTAGCATCCATACTGCCTCCCGTTAACGTCGAAGAGCCCCAACCAATACATCCCCATCCCTTACCTTATCCCCAATCCCCAATTGCCGAGCCATCGACGCTGCGGCCCCCGAGCTCGCACGTCCGACAGCCCTCGGCCAGCTCTAGCACAACGCTGTTCGTAATAGTTCGCATCTCTCCTCCCTTTTCTCTGTTGTTCTGACGGTTGATTTAGGCCATATCCCCGCCCGACACGGCCTCAGGTCTTCTTCGGACGTGACGCAGAGGTGAAGAGGATCGTGAATCTCATCGTTTCGTCGTCGCCCACCCCAGCTCGCGTCGCTATATTGGGTCCCGGGGGCGTGGGAAAGACCGCCCTCGCCCACGCCGCGCTCACGCACGATCGAGTCGTGTCCCGCTTCGGTGACGCGCGCTTTGTCGTCCCCTGCGAGTCGATAAAATCGCGCGAGGCGCTCCTCGTCGCGCTCGCCGATCGGCTCTCCTTGCTCCAACCGGGGACGGCTTCGGAGAGCTACTCCGTCGGGATAGAGTCCCGCGTGCTCTCTGCGCTGTCGTCCGAGGAGTGCATTTTGTGTCTCGACGACTTTGAGTCACTCTGGGACCAGCCTGGACCCGGTAGGCGAGCCGTCGAGCTTCTGCTCGCGGATATCACCGCGCTTCACTCAGTTGCGGTCATCATTACTATGCGTGGCGGAGAGAGACCGAAGGAGACGGCGTGGACTTTGCCCATGTTACCACCTCTTACGAATTTCGATCGCGACGCAGCGAAGCGTACCTGGGTGTCCCTCGCCGGCAGCTGCGATGAATGGGCAGAGAAACTCATAGACGCCGTCGATTGTCTACCGCTCGCCGTTGCCCTCCTGGGAAGTCTTGCGGAGGTGTCCACGGCAGAGGCGCTTTGGGAGCGTTGGCAGAAAGAGAACATAGCCGCGGTGGAGAAAGAGAAAGGGGACAAGCTGTCGAGTCTAGAGTTCTCCATCGCGCTTTCCCTGGAGAGCGGCAGAATGGCCACCGACTCATCTTCGAGACGACTCCTGGGCATCCTCAGCCTTTTACCCGACGGGCTGCCCGCCTCACCTTCGCCCGAGTTCCGCCGCCTCTTCCCAGACACCCCCGACATCTCGCGAAACCTCGACACGCTCGTCGGGCGCAGCCTGGCCGTTCGCACCGCAGACAAAAGGGTCCAAGTGAACTCGCTCGTCCGGCTCTACTGCGAAAACCACCCGCTCGCCGCTCCGGGAGACCGACGAGCGTTGACGGAGTACTACGTGACATTCGCGTCTCACGGATACGACAACCTCGGCCCTGACCTATTCAAGAAGATGACGGGGGAGATGAACAACATGGAAGCTGTGCTCAAGAAGTCTCTCGTTTGGGCGTCCCCGTCGGAGGTCACTTCTGTCGTCGAAGCGGTCATCGCATACACGCAATTCTGCTCGTATATCGGAAACTTTTCGGATGCGGCCATCAGTTGCGCCCTCAAAGTGCGGGACCTCGACCTCTCCGCCGAGAAACTGGGAGACTGTTGGACGTCTCTGGGTTCGATCTGCCTCAGCGACGATAAAGTGACCGATGCCGAAGAGCATTTCTCGAGGGCGCTCGCCCTGCACCAGAAAGCTCAGGATGTTATCGGCCAGGCCAACGACTACTGCCATCTCGGAGACGTGGCGTATAGGAGCGACCAAATGGAGGAGGCCAAAGCGCACTATCAACGGGCGTATGGACTCAACGTCCAGGTCAACACTACATACGGCCAAGCCAACGCCTTGACACACCTCGGAGACACATACAGAAGGCTTGGCAATCTGGAGGAGTCACGCTCTTGCTATCAGAGTAGCTTGGAACTTCACCGAAAGCATGACTATCACCTCGGCCAAGCTAATAGCTTAAAGGGGCTTGGCCATGTTCAACTTCGGATGGACGACATAAATCTTGCCCGGGAGTGTTTCGAGCAGGCCCTGGAACTGCATCGTGCGGTTCATGACCTCGTCGGTCAGGCCAATGATATATTGAGCCTTGCAGATATATATCAGAGGCTAGACAATCTTGCCAAGGCTGAAGAGGCATACAAAGAGGCTTTACACCTTCATAAGCAGGCTAATGATGATCTTGGAAGAGGCAATGCTCTTAGTCACCTTGGGGACCTGTATAGAAAGCAGAACAAGCATCAGGAGGCAGAAGAATATTATATCCAAGCTCTGTGCTCTCATGAAAAAGCTTTTGATAAGCTTGGCCAGGCTAATGACCTTAAAGGCTTGGGTGGCATATACCACAGACAGGGAGACAACAAGAAAGCTGTTGACACATACAATTCTGCCTTGGAACTATATAAAGCCACAAACAATAGTCTTGGAAAGGCAAACTGCCAAAGATCCATTGGGCACATCCACTATTTTCAAAATAAACTTTATGAAGCAGCAGGGATGTTTCAAAGTGCTCTTGAAGATTATAGAAGAGCAAATGACAGCATTGGCCAAGGGAATGCCCTGAATAGCTTGGGGGATGTGGAGAGGAAAAATGGAAGCCTCAGCAAAGCAGAGCAGCTTTATGAAGAAGCTCTTCAAGCTCATCAGAAAGCTGATGACAAAGTTGGACAAGGGAATGACTATAAGGGTTTGGGCATTGTTTATGAGAAGCAGCACAAGCTCAAGGATGCAAAGGAGATGTTTGAAAGGGCCATGGATATGCATAGGCAGTCAGGATCATTAAAGAATGAGAAGCAGGATGGGGCTCATTTGGAAAGGATAGATAGAAAATTAACTAAAGTTAGAAAATAGGGACTTTACTATGTGTCTTATAACTAACTCACTTCTGGACCTTTAATGTGCTGTGTTGTGTTCCAATCTATACTGTAAGATTGTAAGTTGAAGTTGGATTCTGATAAGCAGAAAGAAGATTCAGTTGCACAAGCTAGATAGCAAGTCAACCAGTACCATTTCAGTGCACTACCTGTGGTTTCGCCATCGTATTACACAACAGTCACTATCAATAATCCCACTGTATCACTCTTTTTCACCGTCCGCCCACGTCAAAACTTCGTCAGCAAAGACAAAATCAGCATACAAGAACCTACATCTGCATTCACCTCCCTTTTCAACGCATATAATATGACTCTGTCGTCGAGTTCCCGTCAGCACCGCAAATCGATGCTTCCTACGCCGCGGCTATCTTCTCGTCTTGGTTCTAGGCGCGTAGCATTGAGCGATACTTCAAGGATCACCCGGCGTGTTCCATCCCCACTGTTAGCGACGCCCTACGACAATGGCTCGTCCGCGCAGGCTCGCATCCCACAGCCAGCAGCAGCAAATCACAACCTCCCGCTGCCCGAGCTCGGCACTCGGCAAGCAGGAGCGCCGTCGAGGATTCCGGGGCCATCGGGGCAGACGTCGTGTCCAACGCCGGAGCAGTGCGACGCGTCGTACCTCACTGGCATAAGCACACCCCGCCCGGAGGTGAAGAGGGCCGCGGATATACTTTACCCCACTCCGCCGCCATCTGCGGAGCCAAAGGACGAGCAGCGCCAGGAGAGACGCGCCACCTCCGTCCAGAAACAGGAGCCCGAGCCACGCAATCCAGCTGCATCGTCGGCACGACGACCCCATCACAACGCTGTGACCAAGCGTCCGACATCGACAGCTTTTGCCGTTGGCTTTTCCCGCGTAGAGAATACTGTGACCTCGCCTAGCGACGCCAGCGCCGCGCTCGCACAGAAGAGATCGGCGCTCACGAGCAGTGTCAGCGAGAAAGAGAACCGGCGGCCTCACATACGCACCCGCGTACCCGCCCCGCCTGTAGCAGCATCAGCATCAGCATCAGCAGCGCCAGTGACGGTGGTCATCAGCGTCCCGCAGCCGCGCTGCATCCGACGAATGGTCGCGGTTGTCGCTCCGCCGTCGCGCGTCTCTTTCCGCGAAACTCTTCCGCGCCCGCTGGTCATACAGAAACGGCCTTCGCATTCGTCCGAGGTGAGCTCGTCGCAGGGCGACTCACGCGTCAAATTGACTGCTGCTGCTGTTGCTGCGCCTGTCGTCGTCGTCATCCCGGCTGGAATCAATGCGCTCATAGAGGATAT
>Ga0137394_10000646_pt1 | contig 24207 bp, 22 predicted proteins | sample czobulk116metaG_FD_108278 | JGI IMG/M metagenome (GOLD analysis project Ga0137394, IMG submission 108278) | Vadose zone soil microbial communities from Angelo Coast Range Reserve, California, USA - czobulk1.16 metaG | ecosystem: Environmental > Terrestrial > Soil > Vadose zone | place: USA...
TCCAGATCATTCTTTACGTCGGCGGGATCATGGTGCTCTTCGTTTTCGTGATCATGCTGGTCAACTTGGACGTGGCGCTGCGGCAGATCCAGTTCGCGCGGCAGAAGTGGGTGGCGCTCATTGTCGCGCTGGCGTTGGCTGGCCAGGTCGGGCTGATGTTCTGGTCTTCCGGGAAAATGCCGGGGCAGGGATTGCCGGTGCTGACAGCGGCGGCCGCGGAGGATTTGACGGCCAACTCCGAAACGGTGGCACACCGCCTGTTCGAATCATATCTATTGCCTTTTGAGATTGCATCGGTCCTGCTGCTGGTGGCCATGATTGGGGCCGTCGTAATGGCCAAGAAAAGGACGTAACCTGGCGATGCTTCCGATAGGACATTACCTGTTCCTGAGTCTCGCGCTCTTCATCATCGGCGTGATCGGAGTCGTCACGCGGCGCAACGTGATCGTGGTGCTCATGTCCATCGAGCTGATTCTGAATGCCGTGAACATTAACCTAGTGGCATTTTCCCGCTTGTACGGTGATGTAGCGGGGCAGGTTTTTGCACTTTTCATCATTGCCGATGCGGCCGCGGAGGCCGCCGTGGGGCTCGGAATCATCATTGCCTTTTTCCGGAACCGCGAAACGGTGTTGGCGGACGAAATGGATTTGTTGAAGTGGTAGCGTGACGACATGACAGAAGAAATGAATTCGGCATGACGGCCACGGGCTACTTTCTCGATCATCTCTGGCTCATCCCGCTGTTTCCTCTCGCGACCGCGGCGCTGATGCTTTCCTTTGGCAGGCGGCTCCCGAAAGTCGGCGTCAGCGTGCTCTGTGTCGGTAGCGTGGGCTTGTCTTTCATTTATGCTGTCGGCGCGGTGTTTCAATTGCTGGCTGCGGAGCCGGAGCAGCGCGTTGCTCAGCAAATCCTGTTCGAATGGTTGACGCCCGGGCCCATGCAGATGACCGGTGGACACTCGATACGGTTTGTGGCCGACTGGGGATTCCTTCTCGATCCGCTTTCCTCTGTCATGGTTCTGGTGGTCACCGGTGTCGGCTTCCTGATTCACGTCTACTCTGTCGGGTACATGGCGCACGAGGGCGGTTACTATCGTTTCTTCGGCTACATGAATCTCTTCATGTTCGCCATGTTGACGCTGGTCCTGGCGAACAACATGCTGCTCATGTTTGTGGGCTGGGAAGGCGTCGGCCTGTGCAGCTACTTGCTGATCGGTTTCTATTTCCTGAAAAAGTCGGCTTCCGACGCGGGGAAAAAGGCGTTCATCGTGAACCGCATCGGGGACGCGGGCTTCATCCTCGGCATCCTGTTGACCGCGGTGACATTGGGCACCATCCGATTTACCTCACAGGGTTTGCCGGACGCGGAAGGCGCTTCAGGAATCCTGCAGGCGCTGAAGGCAGCTCTGGACGCACACGCATTGGCCTACGGCGCGCCGGTGCTGACCGGCATCGCGCTCTTGCTTTTTGTCGGAGCCATGGGGAAATCCGCGCAGATTCCCCTGTACGTGTGGTTGCCGGACGCCATGGAAGGCCCGACTCCCGTGAGCGCATTGATTCACGCGGCAACCATGGTGACCGCGGGCGTATATATGGTCGCGCGCATGAATGCCGTTTACCAGCTCGCGCCACGCGCCATGACCGTGGTCGCGGTCGTCGGCGTTGTCACCGCGATTTTTGCGGCTTCCATGGCCCTGGTGCAAAACGACATCAAAAAGGTCCTTGCCTATTCCACCATCAGCCAGCTTGGGTACATGTTCCTGGCTCTCGGTGTGGGCGCTTTCGCCGCGGGAGTCTTTCACCTGATGACCCATGCCTTCTTCAAGGCATTGTTGTTCCTCGGCGCGGGCAGCGTGATTCACGCGATGTCTGGAGAACAGGATCTGCAAAAAATGGGCGGCTTGTGGAACAAGATTCCCATTACCGCAAAGACGTTCGCGGTCGCAACGCTGGCGATCGCAGGAATCTTCCCGCTTGCGGGCTTTTTCAGCAAAGACGAAATTCTTGGGCATGCGTTTAGAAAGAGCCCCGCTTTGTGGTTCGTTGGTTTTGTCACGGCGGGAATGACGGCGTTCTATATGTTCCGGCTGCTCTTCCTCGCCTTCTTCGGTTATCCGCGTGCCGATGAACACGTCGAAAAGCACATCCACGAATCACCGCCGGCCATGACGGTTCCGCTCGTGATTCTCGCCGGACTTTCGGTGATTGGCGGCTGGATCGGCTGGCCAGAGGCTCTGGGTGGGGGCAATCGATTTGAGAAATTCCTGGAACCGGTCACCTCCCACGGTTATTTGGTAATGGAAGATGTGAAGGCCTCTGCAAAGACGGTCCCACTCCTCGGTCACGAAGGACCTTTCGCAACCGACGCGTCACGGGATGAACTTCTTCGTGAGCTGCAAGAGAGAAATAGGAAAACGTCACCTGTGGACTATGTCTTGATGCTGGCGTCTCTCTCGATTGCTGGCGCCGGAATATGGCTCGCGTATCAGTTCTACCGCACCAAGAGAATGGCCCCGGAACTGGTCGCCGGAAAGTGGCCAAAACTCTATCAATTGCTCTTGCATAAGTATTACGTGGACGAAATCTATGACGCGGCGGTCGTCGAGCGCACCAAAGACCTCGGCGCCCTGCTCGGCCGCTTCGATCGAAACGTGATCGACGGGGTGGGCGTGAACGGCGCGGGCTGGCTGGCGCGCTTCGGCTCAACTCTATCGATGTGGTGGGACAAGTGGATCATCGATGGGCTGCTGAATTCCAGCGCTAAGCTGATGCAGCTTTTCAGTTATCCCGTGCGCCTGCTGCAAACCGGGAGGTTTTCGACTTACGCGATGCTTATCCTAGTGGGGCTGGTCGTTCTTCTGGCGTATTACGGGCACCATGTGCAGGTAGTGCTGCGCACTGTGCGCTGAGAGGCAATGAGAATGGACTTTCTTGCACATCACATCTTGAGCGTGGTTCTGTTCACGCCGCTCGTGGGCGCCTTGCTTCTGCTGTTCATTCCTCGCGAGATGGAGTACGCACACAAGATCGCGGGAAATGTCTTCGGCGCGCTTGGCTTCCTGGTTTCACTTCCGCTGCTTCGCTGGTTCAAGCCGGACTGGGGCGGGTTCACGTTTGAGGAAACAGCCGATTGGATCCCATCCATCGGCGCGAAATATCATCTCGGCATCGACGGCATCAGCCTCTTGCTCGTTATGCTCACCACGTTTCTCGGGATGATCGCCATCCTTTCGTCCTGGAGCGCCATTCATCAGCGCACCAAGGAATACTACATTCTGCTCCTCCTGCTGCAGACCGGAATGATCGGCGTTTTCGTTTCCCTGGATTTCTTCCTCTTTTATGTGTTCTGGGAAGTGATGCTCGTTCCGATGTACTTCCTGATCGGCGTGTGGGGAAGCGACCGGCGCCTCTATGCAGCCATCAAGTTTTTCCTGTACACGCTGGCCGGATCGGTGGTCATGCTGCTCGCGATCCTGGCCCTGTACTTCTATGCGCCCGTCCCGGCCGGCGGGACACGCACGTTCGACGTCCCGACGCTGCTCGCCGCCGCCCACGACTTCTCCGACCCGCTGAAGGTGTGGCTCTTCTGGGGCTTCTTCTTCGCGTTTGCCATCAAGGTTCCGATGTTCCCCTTCCACACCTGGCTCCCCGATGCGCACACCGAAGCACCCACGGCCGGCTCCGTCATCCTCGCCGGAGTGCTCTTGAAAATGGGCACGTACGGCTTCATCCGCTTCTCGCTGCCATTGCTGCCAAGTGACCCGCAACTGCGTCACAAGATCATCCAGATCGTCATCGTGCTTTCCCTGATCGGCATCATTTACGGCGCGCTCGTTTGCCTCATGCAGAAGGACATGAAGCGTCTGATTGCTTACAGCTCGGTCAGCCATCTCGGCTTCTGCACGCTGGGAATTTTTGCCCTCACGCCAAACGGTCTGGCGGGCAGCGTGCTCCAGCAGATCAACCACGGCATCTCCACCGGTGCGCTCTTCTTGATCGTCGGCGTGCTCTACGAGCGCCGTCACACCCGCATGATTTCCGAATTCGGCGGCCTGGCGACACCCATGCCCAATTTCGCGGCGATCTATTTGATCGTAAGCCTCAGCTCGCTGGGAATGCCCCTGCTGAACGGCTTCATTGGAGAGTTCACGATCTTGCAGGGCGCTTTTCAAGTGAGCAAGGCCTGGGCCGCCTGGGGCTCGCTGGGCGTCGTGCTGGGCGCGGCCTACCTGCTGTGGCTCTACCAGCGAGTGATGTTCGGCCCGGTCACGCAGTTTGCCAACGAAGATTTGCCGGACTTGAATCTGCGCGAGTACGCCACGCTCGTGCCGCTCGTGATTCTGGCGTTCTGGATCGGCATCTATCCGAAGCCGTTCTTTGCCCTCATCGAAAAGCCCGTGCAGAAAATTGTCGAGCAGGTAAACCCCAACTTCTATCAAGCGGAACGCGCAAAATTGCCTCCGGCGGAATTCCACGCCGCTGCGGCGGAGACGAAATAGCCCGCCCGAATGAACATCCCATTTATCAGCGCGATTCTCAGCTATCTCCAGGGTGACGGCGCCGCCATCCTTCCGGAGATGGAGCTCGTCCTCTTCGGACTGGGCATCCTGCTGATCGATTTCTGGATCGAGCAGAAAGATAAATACTGGAATGCCGGGCTTGCGCTGGCGGGAACTATTTTCAGCGCCTTCACTATCTTGAAGCTCCGCGGAGCAATCGTGACAAGGGGTGATCTTCTCGGATTCCATGATTCTGTGGTGGTCGATCCGTTCTTTATCTTTTTCGCCGCGCTCTTTCTGGCCGCTACCGCGCTCGTGATTTTGCTGTCCGTGAAATACCTGGAGATCGAAAAGGAACAAGAGGGCGAGTACTACGCGCTGGTGCTGTTTGCCTGCGTCGGAATGATGCTCATGGCCTCCGGCATAGACCTGATCGTCATGTTTCTCGGCCTTGAAACCATGGCGCTCAGCTTTTACGTGCTGACCGGTTTCTTGCGCCGCGAAAAGCGTTCGAATGAAGCCGCGCTAAAGTATGTGCTGCTCGGCGCCTTCAGCTCCGGAATCCTGGCCTACGGATTTTCCTTGATTTACGGTTTGAGTGGGTCGACGGACATCCGAAATATCAGAGCTGTGTTTGATCCGCGTTTTGGGCTTGCCAGGGCCATTGAGTTGAGCCGGCAATCCGGTGCAATGGGCGGCCAGATGCGCCAACTTCTCGCGACGCGCTATCCGGCTGCTTTGCATCTCGAGCCGTCTTTGCTGAATCAAGCGACTGTTCTCGCCGCTGCCGCATTCGTTTTGGTCGCGGTCGGATTGTTTTTCAAAGTTGCGGCTGTGCCTTTCCATCAGTGGGCGCCGGACGTTTACGAGGGAGCCCCAACGCCTATCACTGCCTATGTTAGCGTGGCCTCTAAAACGGCCAGCTTCGCGCTGCTGTTGCGACTATTCGTCACCGTGTTCGCGGCATCGCAGGAGACTTGGATGCCTCTCGTCGCGGGCATTGCCGTTGCGTCGCTCACCTGGGGAAACCTGGCCGCGCTGACACAAACCAACGTGAAGCGCCTGCTGGCGTATTCCTCGATTTCGCACGTGGGCTATATCTTGCTTGGTCTGGTTGCCGGAAACGGTACCGCTTTAACGGGAATCTCCTACTACTTGTTTGCTTATGTGTTCATGACCGCCGGGGCGTTTGCGATCATCATCGTTCTTCGCCAGAAAGGGCTCATTGGCGATGAGCTCGACGACCTGAACGGTTTGTACCAGCGCAGCCCCGCCGCGGCATTGCTGCTTCTGATCTTCATGCTTTCGCTTGCAGGCATCCCGCCCACGGCCGGCTTCATGGGCAAGTATTTCATTTTTCTTTCGCTGATCGAAACGCATCATCCGGTGCTGGCTGTCTTCGCCGTCCTTTATATCGTTCCCGCGCTCTACTATTACTTCCGCATCGTGGTGCACGCCTGGCTCAAGCATCCGGGCGAAGCGCCGCGTCCATCAATGACCAGCGCGCAGGCCGTGGCCCTCGGTGTCGCCGTGTTTGTCACGCTCGCCGCCGGGTTGTATCCTGAGCCGTTCACGCGGCTCGCTCAATATGCCTTCGGACAATAAGCCCGAAAATTCCGAATCACCTTCGCCTGTGGCGGAGAAAGCGAAAGACGTCTCCAACCAGGCCGCCATCGCTATGGAATTGCCCTTCGTGCTCGTCGCGGCTGTCGTCGTGGGCGGGCTTCTCGGGTATCTTCTCGACCACTGGCTCCATACCAAGCCGGTCTTCCTGCTGGTGCTTGGCGGCATTGGTTTTTATGCCGGCGTGCGCGACGTTCTCCGGCGGCTTGCGGGAAGCGGCGATGGCAGCAAGCGCAGCTGATTCTCCGCACGCTGCCGTGACCGAACGACGCATTTCCCGGCTGACCCTCTTGATCGGCCTGGTCGCAGGTCTAACGGTCGCGCTGCTTCGCGACCGTTTATGGGGCGCGGGGCTGGGTATCGGCGCTGTTCTGGCCTGGCTCAATTTTCGCTGGCTCAGGCGGGGCTTGGACGCTCTAGTGGTGGCCTCCACCGCGCAAGCAGGCAAAGAAAGACCCGCAGTCCCGCTCCTCAGCTACTTCGGGATGGTTTTCCGCTACGGGTTGATAGCCCTCGCCGTGTATGCTAGTTTTGAATATCTCAGAGTTCCCCTTGTGAGTATGGTCGTGGGTTTGTGCGCTTTAGGAGTCGCAACAGTTGTGGCGAGTGTGTACGAAATCTTCGATCCTGCGGATTAGCGAATGACTGAACACGTTACTGCACTGACGCAGCTGGTGAACCACTACTTCGGGCAATTGGCCCTGGCGCTGCTCTCGTGGCTCCATGTAACGCCGGAAAATCCCGAGACACCCATTCCGGAACATGTCGTGATGGCCGTGGTGGTCCTGATTCTTGGCACGCTCCTGGCCCTGTTTCTCCGTTCGCGACTCTCCGTGGAAAAGCCGGGAGCGACTCAGCAGGTGGCCGAACTGCTTCTTACCAATCCCCTCGGCTTCGGTATCAAGGACCTTCTCGAAGAGAACGTCCATCACGGTGCGCTCCAGCTGATTCCGTTCGTGGGTTCCATCTCCGTTTTCGTGCTCTTGTCCAATTTGCTCAGCGTCATCCCGGTCTTTGCCGCGCCGACCGCCAACAAGTCGGTTCCCCTGGCATGCGCCATCCTGACGTTTCTGTATTTCAACTGGCAGGGCATCCGCCATCACGGCGTCGGCCATTACCTGCTTACGTTTGCTGGTTCTCCAAAAAAGCTGGGCGATTGGTTTCTGGCCATTCTGCTTTTTCCCGTCGAAATCGTCAGCACCTCGGCCCGCATTCTTTCCTTGACGGTCCGTCTCTGGGCCAACATTGTTGCGAGCGATCTGCTGTATACGATTTTCTTGAGCCTGTTTTCGATGGCCACCGTTGCGGCTTGGTCCAAATCTCCGGTCTTCGGCATGGTCATCGCCGTGCTGCCGGCCACCATTCCCATCGCCTTCATAGGCCTGCATATCTTCGTAGCCATCATTCAATCGTACATTTTCACGGTGCTGCCCTCGGTCTATCTGGGCATGGCTACGGCCGACGAGCATTGATCGAGATTTGCCGGTGAATCGTTTCCGGCAATTTGCTGCTTCAGTGTGAGCCCGGCTGCACGGTGTCCGGGAACCACCCCCTGGCGGCGATTCATAAGGAGGAAGTGATGAAGAAGTCGACGATGGTGTTGGTGGCGTTCGCGGCGGTCATGTTGACTGTTCCGTCCGCGTTCGCACAGGACTCCGCAGGTGCGGTAGCGGGTGGGAAAGGTCTCTTGGCCATTGCTGCGGGCTTCGGCATGGCGCTGGCGGCCTTTGGCGGCGCACTGGGGCAGGGCCGCATCGCTTCAGCAGCCTGCGAAGGCATGGCCCGCAATCCCGGAGCAGCAGCGGCAATCCGCGCGGCGATGATTCTCGGTCTGGTATTCGTCGAGACGCTTGCGCTTTTCACTCTGGTGATCATCTTCGTGAAGTTCTAAGGCCAGCGAAAAGGTTTTCCCTTCGGCCCGGCGGGCGCAAGCCTCTGGGCCGTTTGCTTTGCAAGTGTTGGCATCTGGTGTAGGGGCGGACTTTTATCCATAGCGGAGTCGAAGAATCAGTTCACGCTTCTTTTTGGGATTGCCGTATCAGCGCCCAAAAAGCGTTGGCTGAAGAATGAAGTTCAACACCTGGTTGGGAAACAGGCCGAAGTACAACGTGCCTAGCACCGTGAGAACCAAGACAAAATTCACGGTAAGCGGAAATCCCACGCGAGCGGCCGACTTCGCCTCTTGGCTGGACTCGCGCATGTACATCACCACGATGACACGCAGGTAGTAATAGGCCCCGATCACGCTGTTAATGGCCATCAAGACCGCGAGCCACAACAGGTGCGAATTTACCGCCGCCTTGAAAATGTAGAACTTCCCGAAGAAGCCCGCCGTAACCGGAAGCCCGAGGAGCGAAAGCAGGTACACGCTCAGCGCGGCCGCTACGAACGGCTGCCGCTCGGAGAGTCCCGCGTAGTCGTCCAGAGAGAGATGCTTTTCACCCGTGCCGCCCAGCTGCGAAACGATCGTGAACGCCCCTAGCTTCACTAGCGCGTAGCTGAGCAGATAAAAAAGCACTGCAGCATAAGCGGGCGCTGCTTCCGCCGATCCGTCACGCGCCATCGACGTAACGGCCGTAAAAGCCACCAAAATATATCCGGCGTGCGCGATGGAGCTGTAGGCCAGGAGCCGCTTGACGTTTGTCTGTACCAGCGCGCCCAGATTCCCGGCAAACATGGTAAGCGCCGCGAGCGCCCAGAAAGCCCAGAACCAGAAGTGCGTGGCGGCGGGAACCGTCGCAAAGATGCGCAGCAACAATGCAAACGCTGCGGCCTTCGGTCCCGCGGAAAATAGGGCAGTGACCGGTGTTGGCGCGCCCTCGTAAACGTCCGGCGTCCACACCTGGAACGGCGCCGCGGCTACCTTGAAGCCCAGTCCAATCAGGATCATGGCCAGCCCAAGCTCGAAAAGCGTGCTATGGAAAAGCTCCCCGGAGCCCATCCTGGTTAGCATGGTCGTGCCGCTCGAGCCGTACACCAGCGCAATCCCGTACAGGAAGAATGCCGTCGCAAACGAGCCCAGCAGAAAATATTTCATCGCCGATTCAGTGGACTTCAGCGCATCGCGGCGGTATCCCGCCAGGATGTAGCTGGAGATCGAACTCATCTCCAGGCCGATGAACGCCGTGAGCAGCTCTTGCGCTGAAGCAAGCACGCCCATGCCCGCCGTGGCAAACAGCAGCAGCGCGTAAAACTCCGCGAAGGGGAGGCGTTCTCGCTCCAGGTACGGTCCCGCCGCCAGCACCACCAGAAACGCCACCGTGCCCACGAGCAGCCGGAAGAAGAAACTAAAGGAATCGGACTGCACCAGCCCTTCGAAGCCCGGCCCTGCATGCATTGCCGAAGTGACGGAGGCGGCCGTTCCAGCCAGGGTTCCGATCAATGCGAGAAACGCAAAAAAGTGGCGGCTGCGCACGAACGGCTGCATCAGCATCAGCACCACGCCGAAACCGCACCACACCAATTCCGGAAGCACTCGATATGCGTCGATGGTGCGGGGAAACACTTAGCGGGTTCCCAGCCTTTCACTTGAGATGGCCTTCGCCGCCTTTGAGGAATCCAGCTTCGCCTGCGGCGTGGCCCCGCTCGGCGTCGCGGCCTCATATGGCCGTAGCGGTTCGACCTGGTCAATCACGGCTTGCGCGGCAGCGGCCGTCCGTGCCGTGATAAACGTCGAGCCAATGCCCATCCACAGGGTCACGACCGCCATAGTCACCAGAATCCACTTCTCGCGCGCGGAGGCATCGGGGAGCGTGCGATTTTTCTCCCGTGTGATCTCGCCGAAAAACACCCGCTGATACGACCACAGCAGATAGCAAGCGGAGAGGATCACACCGAGCGCGGCCCAGGAAGCCCATTGCCAGTGCCGCTGGTAGGTGCCGAGCAGCACCAGGTATTCACCGACAAATCCATTGAGCATCGGCAAGCCCAGCGAGGAGAGTGCGACAAACAGAAAGAACGCCGACAGCTTCGGCATCGGCGTGGCCAGCCCGCCGTATTCGCCAATTTCAAAAGTGTGCCGCCGGTCGTACAGCATGCCCACGAGCAGGAACAGCGCGCCCGTCGAGATACCGTGCGCCAGCATCTGGTAAACCGCGCCCTGCATGGAAATGTTATGGAACGCAAAAATGCCCAGCACCACGAAGCCCAAGTGGCTAACCGAGGAATACGCGACCAGCTTCTTCAGATTGGGTTGCACCATGGCCACCAGCGCGCCGTAAATGATGCCGATAATCGCCAGTGCGGCCACCCAGCCCGCGGCGCGGTGCGAAGCCCCTGGGAAGAGCGGCAGGCAGAAGCGAATCATGCCGTATGTACCCATCTTCAGCAGTACGCCGGCGAGCATTACCGAGCCTGCCGTCGGCGCTTCCACGTGCGCATCCGGCAGCCAGGTGTGCAGCGGGAAGAGCGGCACCTTGATCGCAAATGCGAGGAAAAATGCCAGGAAAAGGAGCATCTCGGTCGTTGGCGGAAGCTCAAGGCCGCCTTCGGAAGCGGGACTATGGACGAGCGCTTGAATCGCGGGCAGGTCGAATGTGCCCGTCGCGTTGTACAGCCAGACAATTCCGACCAGCATCAGGATCGAGCCCGCCATGGTGTACAGCACGAACTTCACCGCTGCGTACACGCGCCGCTCGTGGCCCCAGATGCCAATCAGGAACGCCATGGGAATCAGCATCACTTCCCAGAAGAGAAAAAAGAGAAACAGATCCAGCGAGAGAAACACGCCGACAACGCCGACTTCCAGCATCAGCAGCATCACGAAAAACTCTTTGACGCGATGCTCGATGCTTTTCCACGACGCCAAGACGGAGATGGGGGTCAGGAACGTGGTCAAAATAACCAGAAACGCGCTGATCCCATCGGCGCCCAAGTGGTAATTGATCGGCGGTTGGTTAATCCACTTGAGGTATTCCTCGAGGTGATATCCGGCGGCGCCGACAGGGACTGCCCGGATCATCAACAGCGAAAGCAGAAATTCAGCCAGGGCAACGATCAGCGCGATGATCCGGATGAATTTGTGATCGTCGCCGCGCAGCATGAGAAGCGCCAGCGCCCCCACGGCAGGGAAGAAGATCAGCACGGAAAGCAAGTGTCCGCCCGGCAGCATCACCGCACCATTCCGATAACCGTTTTTCCGCCAAACGGCCAGAAGAAAATGACCGCAATCACGACCAGTGCCCCGACCACCACCCACACCGCGTAACTGCGCGTGTTGCCGGATTGTGTGTGGCGGACTCCGTCGCCGATGGCCGTAGTTCCGTGGGCAATCCCATTCACTGCTCCGTCGATTCCCGCCACATCGGCCACTTTCCAGAGCACATTCGTCGAAATCCAAAGCAGCGGCTTGACCACCACCGCGGCATAGAGCTCGTCCATGTAATACTTGTTCAAGAGAGTTGTGTAGGCCGGCTCCAGTGATTTCGCCAGTCCGTCCGCCTTTTCCGGCCGCTTGAGATACAGCCAGTACGCAAACAAGGCGCCGGCAAGCGCGATCGCGAAGGCGATAACAGCCAGCCAGAGCTCGAGCGAGTGCGCCTCGGCCTCCGCTCCTGCCGCCTCCGCGCCGCCGAAAACCGGCTGCAGAAATCTTGCAAAATAATCCGTTCCGCCCGGCAAGAAAGCAGGCGCGGCGAACCACCCGCCTACGATCGAGAGCACCGCCAGTATCATCAGCGGCGCCAGCATGCTGTTCGGCGATTCATGCACGTGGACATGATGCTCGTCGTAGCGCGGCTTGCCGTGAAACGTCAGGAATATCAGCCGGAACATGTAGAACGCCGTCAGCAATGCCGTCGCCAGGCCGAGCCCGTAAAGCGCGTAACCGACGTTGCGCCCCCCGTATTGGCTCTGGAACGCGCTCAGCAGAATCGAGTCCTTGCTGAAGAACCCCGCAAACGGCGGAAATCCCGCGATTGCCAGTGTGGCCGTCAGCATCGTCAGGTAGGTCCAGCGAATCTTTTTGCTCAGGCCGCCCATGCGGTTCATGTCCTGTTCGCCGCCCATGGCATGAATCACGCTGCCGGCTGCGAGGAAGAGCAGCGCCTTGAAGAACGCATGCGTCATCAGGTGAAAAATGCCCGCCGAAAATGCGCCAACGCCGCACGCGAGAAACATATAGCCCAACTGGCTGACAGTGGAGTAGGCCAGAACTCTCTTGATATCCGTCTGCACCAGGCCGATCGTCGCCGCAAAGAACGCCGTCGCGCAGCCGACGACGGCCACGACCAGCATCGCCGTCGGCGCATGCGCAAAAAGAATGTGCGAGCGCGCCACGACGTAAATGCCCGCAGTCACCATCGTCGCCGCGTGAATCAAGGCGCTGACCGGCGTCGGACCTTCCATCGCGTCCGGCAACCACACATACAGCGGCAACTGCGCCGATTTACCGCAGGCACCCATGAAAATCAGCAAACACGCAAACGTCAGAGTGCCAAGATGCCCGCTCAATTCAGCGGGCCAGCCCTCGAGCGTGGAACTAGCGAAGATGGCTTGGAAATCCAAGGTATGGAAGGCGCGGAACAACAAAAACATCCCCAGCATGAAACCAAAGTCGCCGATGCGATTGACGATGAACGCTTTCTTCCCCGCATCCGAAGCCGATTTTTTCAGGAAGTAGAACCCAATGAGCAGATAGCTGGCGAGCCCCACGCCCTCCCAACCGACAAAAAGCAGCACGTAATTCGCGGCCAGGACCAGGATCAGCATGAAAAACATGAACAGGTTAAGGTAGGAAAAAAAGCGGTAGTACCCACGCTCATGCGCCATGTACCCGGTCGCGTAGATGTGGATGAGCCAGCCGACCCCGGTCACAACCAGCACCATCACCACCGTGAGTTGGTCCATCTGCAGATCGAAGCCCGCGCGGAAATTGGCGGCCGCGATCCACGTGAAGAATTCCTTGTGGAAGAGAACTTGTCCTGACTCGAAAAACTCGCGCACCGCCTCAAGCGCGCAGAGGAACGACAGTCCCGTCGAGCCGATCGCCACGCTGTTGACGATTCTATTCGGCCATTTCGCGCCAAAAAGTCCATTCACGGCCGAGCCTAGCAGCGGCAGCAGTGGGATGATCCACAGGTATTCGAGCATCGGGTGCGTCGGCATTAGAGTTTGAGCAGGTCTACGCGTTCGACGTTCAGCGTTTGCCGGTTGCGTGCAATCAAGATGATAATTCCCAGTCCCACGGCCGCTTCCGCCGCCGCCACCACAATCACGAACAACACAAAAACCTGCCCATCCAGCTTGCCCAGCGCCTGGCTGAACGCCACGAACGCCAGATTGACGGCATTCAGCATCAGCTCGATGGACATGAAAATCGTGATGATGTTGCGCTTGAAAATAAACGCAAACACGCCCAGCCCGAACAAAACCGCGCTCAGCACCACGTAATAGTTCGTCGGCACCATCTCAACTCTTCTCCCGCTGGGCCAGCACCGTGGCTCCTAGGACGGCCACGAGAATCAGGAACGAGGTCAGCTCGAACGGATAAACAAAGTCCTTGAAGATCATGTTCGAAATCCCGGTCGTCGAAGCAAGTTCTCCGGTTTGCGGCGTCGTTTGTATGCTCGCCGTCGACCGCGCAATCGTAGCTGCAACGAAGCCCGCTAGCGCAACAACCAGCAGCAAACCCGGCGCTCCCGCCATCTTTGAAATGCTGGTGTGCTCCTCCACGCCCGCATTCAAGAGCATGATCACGAAGACAAACAGCACCATAATCGCGCCGCCATAAACAATGATCTGCACGGCCGCCACGAACTCTGCGCCCAACAGTAGATACAGGCCCGCCAGCGCAATCATGACCACAATGAGCGACAGCGCGCTATGAATCGGGTGCTTTTGCACGATCAAGCTGACCGCACCAATCACCGCCAGCGTCGCCAGCGCAAAGAAAACAGCAAGAGGCGCCGTCATTTCGCACCCCACCACTGCATCTTCGCCAGGATCATAAAGCTGGTGACAATCACGTTCACGATCGACAGCGGCAGCAGCAATTTCCAGCCGAAGGCCATCAGTTGGTCATAGCGGAAACGCGGCAGCGTCCCGCGCATCCACACGTAGATAAACAGAAAAACAAAGATCTTGGACAGCAGCCAGAACGGCCCTTGAATAAATTCATTCACGCTCGGGAACAAAACAAAAATAACGCCAAGTGCCGTAATTACCGTTCCCACGCCCGGCAATATGATCCGCCCGAAAATCGTCTCATAGCGGATTCCGTCCCAAATCACCCACAAACCGAACGGAATCAGGATTGCCGACGGCAAGTGATGCGTGAAGGTCCACGAAGCCGGGAAGGGAGACAGCCATCCGCCGAAAAACATGATCGAGCACAAGCACGAAACGGTGATCATGCTGGTGTACTCCGCGATAAAGAACATCGCGAATTTGAAGCTGGAGTACTCCGTGTGGAAACCCGCGACCAGTTCCGACTCCGCTTCGGGCAGATCGAAGGGCACGCGGTTCGTTTCCGCGACCGCCGCAACGAAAAAACAAAAGAAGCCCACAATCTGCGGCCACACGTTCCAGCCAAAAATCCCCCACTCCGGGTGGTGTGCCTGCGCCTCAATGATTTTTTTCAAATTGAAGCTGCCGGCCATCAGCAGCACGCCTACGACCGACATCGTCAGCGCCAGCTCATAACTGATCATCTGTGCCGAGCTGCGCAGTCCGCCGAGCAGCGGATACTTGCTGTTCGAAGACCAGCCCGCGAGCGCAACCCCATAAACTCCGAGCGCCGTCACCGCAAAGAGACCGAGTATCCCGATGTTCACGTCAGGCGGCGCGATCCCCAGGTAGATGTCGTGCCCGAACAAGCGGATCGGGTCCGGCCCAAAGGGGATGAGCGCGATCGACGTCAGGGCTAGCGCCAGCGCCAGCAACGGCGCAAGGTAGTAGACCAATTTGTCCGCGCCGGCCGGCGTCGGATCCTCTTTGAAGAGAAATTTCAGGCCATCCGCCAGCGGCTGCAACAAGCCGTGCGGGCCCACGCGATGCGGTCCCCACCGCGACTGCATATGCGCCACAACTTTCCGTTCGAACCACGTCAGATACGCATTCACCGTCAGAACGATGAACAGCAACAACAGAATCTTCACGAGCGTGATAATCAGTTCCGCGTTTGTGGACAATAAAGAAGTCACGGCTCGGTCTTGGCCTCCGGCAGGGATTCCATCATGGTGCAGAAGCGCCCGAGCGTCCCGCTCGTAAACAAAGTGTCCTTCGCAGATCGAATCAATCCCCCCGGCACGTCGTACGGCGCGTGTCCGTTCTTAACAAACTGCACGCGCGTTGCCTCCGCGCCGCCAAGCAGCAGCCCCGCCGGCTGCACGTTATAGCCGCTCACCCCCTTGCGAATTTCTTCAAACACCGCCGCCGGCGTCTTGTAATGAAACGCCTTTCCCAGCCCCAGCTTTTCCAGTTGGTGCGACAGGATTCTCAGCAGATCGAAGTCGCTCCGCGGCCCCATCACTTCCGCGCCCTTGTGCAGCATTTGAATTTCGCCCGAAGTGTTTGTAACCGTCCCGTCTTTCTCGTAAGCCGAAGCCGCGGGAAAAACGATGTCCGCCACTCTCGCAGTTTCTGTCAGGAACATCTCATGCACGATCAGCAATTCGAGTTGGCCGCGCCCGAAACCCAGCGTGCCAAAATGGGCCAGCGGATTCGCACCCACCACGTACAGCGCCTTCAATTTTCCCGCTTGCGCCGCTTCCACCATCTGCGGCGTTGTCAGCCCCGGCTTCGTCGGAATCGGCCCGCAGCCCCACAACTTCTCAAAAGACTCATGCGCATGCGGATTGCCCACGTAAGCGTATCCCGGCAAGCGGTCAGGCAGCACGCCCATATCCGCAGCGCCGCGCGAATTGGCGTAATCGCCGAGCGCCATATAACGCGTTTTGCCCGGAAGCTTGGAACCAAATCGAACGAGCTGCGCAATCGCCGCGCCGGAAACTTCCGCGCCAAAAACAACGGCGGCGTCGCTTTCCGCCTCAAGCCCGGCCTTTAATAGCACGAGTTGCTCGACGAGCTCCGGCGCGAGTTGTCCTTCCTCATGCGCCAGCCACCGCAGCGCGGCGGCCTCCTGGCCCGCCTGCACTTTCACAAACTGGGTGGCCTTGCGCCTCAGTTTGATCTCGTTCGCATTGATGACGAATAGCTTTGCGCCGTGATGGCGGATGCCACTGCGAATCTGCCATCCGACCAGCGGATTCTGATTCGTCGGATCATTTCCCACCAGCAAAACCGCCTTCGACTGGTATAACTGCTCCATCGTCAGCAGGGAATCGCCGGCGCGCTCGCCTAGCGCCGTGATCAGCCCCGTGTAATCCGCCGTGCGGTGGTGATCGATGTTGTTGGTCCCAAAGGTCGCGCGCGCCATCCGCTGCAACAAGTAATTCTCTTCATTCGAAGTGCGATTCGAACCGATGAACCCGATCGAATCTTTTCCGCTGGCGTCGTAGACAGCCTTCAGTTTCGTCGCCGCCGTTTGCGCGGCTTCCTCCCAAGACACCGGATAGAGCTTGCCTCCCTTGCGAACCATCGGTTGACGGACGCGTTCGGCGTGCTTCGTGAAGTCAAATCCAAACCGCCCCTTAACGCAAAGGAAATCTTTGTTGATTCCGCTCAGGTCCCGGTTGTTCGAACGCAGAATTTCGTGGTTGCGCACGCTCAGCGTGGTCTTGCAGCCATTCGAACAGTGCGTGCACACCGTCGAGACGTACGCCATTTCCCAGGGGCGCGTTTTATACCGGTACGTCCCGCTCGTCAGCGCTCCCACCGGGCAGATATCGATGCACATCCCGCACTCTTCGCACTCCAAATGATCCTGGCGATTCGGAATGATCACGCTGTTCGCCCCGCGCATCCCCACGCCCAGCGCCTTCACGTCCATGCCTTCGTCGCACACGCGCACGCACCGGAAGCATAGGATGCAGCGCGGCGCATCGTAATAGACCAATTCCGACCATTTTTCTTCCGGCCGGTGAATCTTTTCTTCGACGAAGCGGCTGGAATCCGCGCCGTAGCGGAACACCATGTCCTGCAATTCGCACTCGCCGCCCTTGTCGCACACCGGGCAATCCAGCGGGTGATTGGTCAGCAGGAATTCCAGCATGTATTTCCGCGCCTGCCGCACCTGCTCCGTGTCCGTTCGAACGATCATGCCTTCCGTCGCCACCAGCGTGCAGGCGGTCTGCAGCTTAGGCGCTTTCTCCACTTCCACCAGGCACATGCGGCAGGCCGCCTGCAGAGACAGCCCGGGGTAGTAGCAGAACGATGGCACCTCCGTTCCCAAGCGCCGCGTGGCCTCAATCACCAGCATGCCCTGCGGCACCTGCACTTCGCGTTCGTTAATTTTCAGCTTGATCAATTTCTGTTCGGCCATAGATTCCTATCGCGAACCAACCAACGCTACGGCGGATTTGTACGCGCAGCGTCCCCTCAAATGCTCTTCGAATTCGCCGCGCCACTTCTTCATGATGCTGATCGTCGGCATTGCCGCCGCGTCTCCGAGCGGGCAGAACGTGCGCCCCAGCATGTTTTTCGCCAGGTCCGCGATCATGTCGATGTCTTCGACGCGCCCCATCCCGGCATGGAAGCGCTCGAGCATCTTGCGCAGCCAGGTCGTTCCTTCACGGCAGGGAATGCACCACCCGCACGATTCGTGCGCGTAAAAATGCATGATCCGCCGTGCCATATCGACCATGCAGGTGTCCTCATCCATGATCACCATGCCGCCGGAACCCAGCATCGAGCCCGCTTTCGCCACCGAATCGTAATCCATCGGGATATCGATCTCGTCGGCCGCGAGCAGCGGGCAGGAACTTCCTCCCGGAATAACGGCCTTCAGCTTCTTTCTTCCCGGGATTCCGCCCGCCAACTCGTAGATGAACTTTTTCATGTTCATCCCCAGCGGCACTTCGTAAATCCCCGGCTTGTTGACGTGTCCCGCGATGCACAACATGCGAGTACCGCCATTCTTCGGTGTGCCGCGATTCGCGTAAGCATCGCCGCCTTCGCGAATAATCGACGGCACCGCACTCAGCGTTTCCACGTTGTTGATAATGGTCGGGCATCCATACAGTCCCACGACGGCCGGGAAGGGTGGCTTGATCCGCGGATACCCGCGCTTGCCTTCCAGCGATTCCATCAGCGCGGATTCTTCCCCGCATTCATAAGCGCCCGCACCCGTGTGCGCCAGCAAATCGAAATCAAATCCCGACCCTAAAATATTCTTCCCCAGGTACCCGCGCGCATACGCTTCGGCAATCGCCGCGTCCACGATATCCAGCACGTACCGGTATTCGCCGCGAATATAAATGAAACCCTGGTGCGAATGAATGGCGCGCCCGGCAATCACCATGCCTTCGATGAGCTGGTGAGGATCCATCTCCATCAGCGGCCGGTCCTTGCAGGTGCCCGGCTCGGATTCATCTGCGTTGCAAATCACATACTTCGGCTTCGGCGAGTCCCTCGGCACGAACGACCACTTCATGCCCGTTGGGAAACCCGCGCCCCCGCGTCCGCGCAGATTCGACTTCTTCACTTCCTCGATGACGCCCTCGGGAGTCATTTCCTTGAGTGCTTTTCCGAGCGCCTGATATCCGCCCTGCATCAGGTAAACGTCAATCTTGTGCGAGTCCTTCATGCCCCACCGCCGGCTGATCAGCGGCGTTTCGTCCGGATGACGCTCATGGAGCGCCCCGGAAATCACCGGCTCCGGCGTGGGACGTCTGCCCGCATCCAGATCCTCGATGATGCGATCGAACTTGATGGACGTAAGATTTTCGTAGAAATCGTAGTTCACCTGCATTGCCGGCGCGCCCGTGCAAGCGCCGATGCATTCCACTTCTTCGAGGGAGAAAACGCCATCGTTCGTCGTTTCCTTGTGGCCGATCTCCAGGCGCTTCTTCGCGCGCTCGAGCAGGGCGTAACCGCCCTTTAGCATGCATGCCACGTTTGTGCAAATCTGCACGTGGTGCTTGCCCACGGGTTTCCGGTGCAGCATCGAGTAATACGCCAGCGTCTCTTCGATCTGCACGTTGTTCAGGTCCAGCCGCCGCCCGATCTCCGCGATCATCTCGTCGCTGACGCAGCCGTACTCGTCCTGCGCATACATCAGCATGGGAATCAGCGCGCTGCGCTTTACCGGATAGCTGGTCTGCAGCTTCTCAAACTTCGCCGCTAACTTTTCCGTTAGTTCCATAATCTCTTGAAGCCCTGTCCCCGAATCCCCCGAAAGCGCTCTCTTCTCTGTGTTAAATCTCTTCCGTCAACTCTTGCTCTCGCTACTTTCTCATTCACCGGTCCACTTCTCCCAGCACGATATCAATCGTGCCGATGCAGGCGATGACATCGGAAATCAACTGACCTTCAATCAGCTTCGGCAGCGCCTGCAGATTAATGTAGGACGGCGACCGGAAGTGCACGCGCAGCGGCTTCGACGAACCGTCGCTCGCGATAAAGCAGCCAAGCTCTCCGCGCGGCGATTCGATCGTGACAAACGCCTCCCCCGGCGCCAGGGAAAACCCTTCCGTGAAAATCTTGAAGTGGTAGATCAGCGCTTCCATCTCCGTCTTCATTTTCTCGCGCTGCGGCGGGACGATGCCCGGCGCTTCCGCCTTGATCGGCCCTTCATTCGAAATCTTGTCCAGCGCCTGGCGGATGATCTTCAGGCTTTCGCGCATTTCCGCTACGCGCACGAGGTACCGCGCGTAGCAATCCGATTCCGACCACGTCGGCACATTGAAATTGAAGTCCTCGTAGCTCGAATACGGAAAGACCTTTCGGTTATCGTACGCCACGCCCGCGGCCCGCAACGTCGGCCCGCTCATGCTCAAAGCAATAGCATCCTCCGGTGAGATATATCCGACGCCCTTAGTGCGCCCGATCCAGATGCGGTTTTCCGTGAGCAGCGTTTCGTATTCATCCACGCGGCTCGGCATCATTTTCAGAAAACGTTCGACGGCTTGCCGCCAGCCCGCCGGCGGATCCAGCGCTAGGCCTCCAATTCGAATGTAACTGGTCATCATCCGCTGGCCAGAGAACAATTCGAAAATCTTCAATATCTCTTCGCGCTCCCGGAAGCAGTAAAGAAAAACGGACATCGCCCCCAGGTCGATCGCATGCGTGCCCAGCCACACCAAGTGCGATGAAATGCGCTGCAGCTCCACCATCATCACCCGGATGTACTGCGCTCGCTTGGGCACTTCCAGCCCCAGCAGCTTTTCCACCGCCAGGCAGTACACCAGGTTGTTCCCCAGCGGATTCAGGTAATCCATCCGGTCCGTCAGCGTGATGGCCTGAGAATATGTTTTGTCTTCGCACGATTTTTCGATTCCCGTATGGAGATACCCCAGGTCCGGGATCGCCTTCACCACTGTTTCGCCGTCGAGCTCCAGCAAAATGCGCAGCACGCCGTGCGTCGAGGGGTGCTGCGGCCCCATGTTGAGGACCATCGTTTTTGCTGTGCCGACAGCAGTTTCAACCTTGGTCATGGCGTGCTGCTCTTCCTGAATAGATCTCCTGTGTTTGGTACGTCTCGATAGCCCTCCACGGGAAAGTCCCTGCGCAAGGGATGACCTTCCCAATCATCGGGAAGCAGAATGCGCCGCAAGTCGGGATGCCCGGTAAAGCGAATCCCAAAGAGATCAAAGATTTCCCGCTCCAGCCAATTGGCGCCCGGCCAGACCGGCACCAGCGAATCGACAGCCGGATCATTGCCGGCGAGCCACACTCGCAAGCGCACTTTTTCACGTCGCGGGATGGAAACCAGGTGATAGTTCAATTCGAATCGCGGCTCGGCCGGGTAGCGGTCCACGCAGGTGGCGTCGGTCAGGAAGTTGTACTGTAGCTTGGCGTCCCCACGACAGTGTTCCGCCGTGGCTCGGAGGAGTTCTGGCGGTACCACGATGGTAGTCTCGCCCCGGAATTCAATCACTTCCACGACCGCTTTGGGGTTCCACGAACGCAGGCATCCGGCTACAACATTAGCGTTTTGGCTGGAAGACTCAGTCACGATTTCGAATCCCACGTGCGCCGGCTATTTGTGCCAGTCCAGCGCGCCTTTTTTCCAGAGATACAAGTAACCGACCAACAGGATGGCAATGTAGATCATCATCTCCACAAAGCCGTACCACCGCAAACTACGAAAGATGTAGGCCCAGGGGTACAGGAAGATGGCTTCGACGTCGAATAGAATGAAAACCATCGCAACGAGGTAGAACTTGACGGAGAAGGGCTCACGCGCGTCGCCGGTGGGTTCCATGCCGCACTCGTACGGCTGCTGCTTGGCCCGGCTTGGACGCCGCCACCCTACCAGAACGGAAACAGCCGTCAGCGCACCGGCAAGCGCCACGGCGATTAGCAGGTGTAAGAGAAGCGGAGCGTAACTATGTAAGCCAGAACCACTCATGGGCGACTTGCTATAATAACGATTCACCAGCCAGTCGGTCAAATATGGCGGGGAGATTCCTGCGAAACGGTGGCAATCCCACGCGCAGGTCAGGGCTAATAGGCGAATGCTCTTCGGTCACAATTCGAACGTGAAAGCAGGGGACACGACGTATCATGTCCAAACGGAAGACCGCGGCACGACCAACGCGCTCATCGATACCACTGTTTATTTCCGCGGACGCGTGTTGTACCGGCGCACGAATAACTACTTTGACCTGCTGCCACTGAATCCGGACACCGAGCAAGCCCTAAAGCTGCGTCTCGATGAACAGCACCGCACCGTCGTCGAGGAGATTCGAACGCGCGCTCTGCATCTCGCTATTCCGCACGACGAAAAGGTGCCTTCAGCGGCCGGAGGCCTCTTGCTCGAGTTGATCAACGCCAAAAGCTGGCTCACCGGCAAGCGCGCTTTGCTGCAGGTGGCCGTGCGGAACCAAAGCAATCAGGCTGTTGAAGGCGCCAAAGTTACGGCGCGCGTGGATGGCGCGGCGGAAATTTCAGAGTATTCTGCGGAAACCGGACTCATCGGACATGTCCAGTTCGAATTCGATATGCCGCGGCTGGCGGGTGCTGAGCCGGCGCTGGTCATCGAAGCGTTCGATGGAAATGCCAGGGGTCATTTGCGTTTTCAGCTGCGCACCAGGCCGCGCCTGCCTACGGTGAGCTAGCGGATGCAGACAACAATTTCCATTGTAGTGAACGGAGAAGATCGCGCTGCGCAGCCCGGGGCCACCGTGACGGACTTGCTTCGCGAGTTGGGACTCGACTCCGGCCGCGTGGCCATCGAACGAAACCTGGAAATTTTGCCGCGGCCGAAGTGGATCGAAACGAAAGTCGAAGCCGGAGACCGCTACGAAATCGTGCAATTCGTCGGCGGCGGTTAGAAGCATTTCTTCCGAATTCAAATTCCTTCGAGCAGGTGCCCCATTTTGCGTTTTTTCGTCTTGAGGTAGGCGCGGGAAATTCTTGAAACCCGCGGCTGGCACGGTACGCGCTCGACGACGCGGATACCGGAGCTTTCGAGCTGGCGAACTTTTTCCGGATTATTGGAAAGCAAACGAATTTTCGTTGCGCCAAGTTTTTCGAGAATTTGCGCGGAAAATTCGTAATCGCGTGCATCGGCCGCGAAGCCCAGAGTTTCATTTGCTTCCACGGTGTCCATGCCGCCGTCCTGCAACTCGTAGGCCCGCAGTTTGTTCATCAGCCCGATGCCGCGGCCTTCTTGAGGAAGATAGAGCAGAATTCCCGAGGGTGCTTGGCCGATTTTCTTTAGTGACAATTCGAGCTGCGCGCGGCAGTCGCACCGAAGCGAAGTGAGAACGTCGCCGGTCAGGCACTGCGAGTGGACGCGCACCAGGGGTGCGGTCTTTCCGTTCAATTTGCCGCGAACCAGCGCGACCGCTTCTTCCTGAGGGCCGCGGCCCTTGAAGCCATAAATGGTGAAGCGCCCGTAACGCGTTGGAAGCACGGCATGCGCGACCATTTGCACCGGGGCGATTTTTCGGTTTGATTTCTTGCTCTGACGTGATCTTGCGCTCATGGGGAAATGAGAAGTATAGCAGGGACCGCGTTGCTCACCGATTTCGCGTTGCCAACCGTTGATGCATGCCCGACATTTGATGCGCGGACGGTTGGCGACGCTACTGGCTTTACATCGAGCAGCGGATTGGCTAGCGTTAGCTTGAGACCCCTGGCAAATATGGAGACAGCCACACCGATTCGTGACCTGCTGTTCACCTTACTGCTGAAGGTGGGGGTGGCGTCCTCCATTGCCGCGTTGCTCGCGCGGTGGAACGCCTTTCGGCGCGTGCTCTTCACCGAAGAACGCGATCCCGACCAAAAACTGAAACTGATGCTGTTTATGACCCCGGCCCTGATCGTGGGTGTGACGCTGCGGCTCGTGGGAGGGTCTCCCTACGCGTTTGCGGATTTGTCGCTGGAAGGCGCATTCCTGATGGGACTGCTCGGCGGACGCGTGGTGGGGCCGATCGGCGGCGCGATTATCACCATTCCAGCACTGATCTCGCATGAATGGCTGGCCATGCCCGCGGCATCCACCGCGGGGTTGCTGGGGGGATTGATCCGGCAGGCGATTCCCAACAAAGAAGATCTGTGGAATTTCGGGCCGTTCACGTTCTTGAACATCCCCAAAGCGACCGTGAAGCTGCTGCGCAAAGCGGAATTGTCGTGGGAGATGGCGCCGCTGACGACCTGCATTGGCCTGGAGCTGGGCCGCGTGGCGCTGGTCGAGGCGACAAAGCCGAAGTGGCTCTTCGCGATCGACGCGCACTGGGACTGGTGGCTGGGACTGACGGTGATCGCGACGCTGATGTCGGTGGCGTCGCCGCTGAAAATCTGGAACAACACGCGCATCGAGATGAACCTGGAGCGGCACCAGCAACTGCTCTTGAAGGCGCGAATGGATGCGCTCTCCAGCCAGATCAATCCGCATTTTCTGTTCAACACCTTGAATACCGTGTCGGCGCTGATCCGGTTTGATCCTGATTCGGCGCGCGGCGTGGTGCTGAAACTCAGTAACATTCTGCGGCGGCTGCTGCGCAAGCATGAAACGTTTGTGCCTTTGCGCGAGGAGTTGCAATTTATCGACGATTACCTGGACATCGAGGTGGCGCGA